>MEHZ011594114.1_pt1 | contig 55692 bp, 55 predicted proteins | sample 897221 | NCBI WGS metagenome assembly MEHZ01 (sample SAMN05514161, study PRJNA337945) | marine metagenome | isolation source: marine surface water | place: Arctic Ocean | collected 2007-12-13 | reverse complement strand
CCACTTGGCCATATCCCGGTCATCAATGATGACGGATACGTGCTGTGGGACGCCCACGCGATCCTCGTCTACCTGGCCGCTAAGTACGATCCCAGCGGCCACTGGTACCCCATCCGCGATCCAGCGCTGCTCGGTGAGACAGCATCATGGCTGCTCTTCGCCGAGGGCACAACGAACACAGCATCTGCCGCACGCCTCTATGTGAACCTGAGCTACGACTTTGACATCGAAGCATGCCGAGCCGGGGCACACCGACTATTTCGGATGCTCGACGAGCACCTCTGGTTCCGCGAGCGCGAAGGTTTGAATTGGGTCTGCTCGGCTTCCCACCCAACCATCGCCGATATTGCAATCTTCCCCGACGTTGTGTTGTCCGAAGAGGGTGGCGTTTCACGACTGGACTATCCCGCGCTGCGCCGCTGGACCGACCGGGTCAAGGCCCTGCCCGGTTTCTCGATCATGCCTGGCATCTTCCCGATGGGCACTAGCTAGTAGCCACTGCAGCCTGGGTGCTGCATCAGCAGGCACACGTAGTGGGCCCATCGACGCGGCCAGGGCTGAGAAGCAGTCCGTATGACCCCACTCGACAACGGCGAATACGCTCCACTGATGAAGCGCCTAGTCCCACAGGTGCGCCTGAGTGGTGGCCGGTTCTAACTAGCCAGCAATAGTGACGCGGTCACTATCAAAGGACCAATAGCCAGCAATCCGCACTGACTCATCAAACGGGTCAGCGTAGATCCACGCAATATCAGCGCCTGCTTCGGTATCGGCCAGGCTTCGATAGTTGGTATCACCCTTATATGGGCAATGGGTGCTGGTATTCGAGGTTGTAAAGAGCTCTGCACGAACGTCGGCCTCGGGGATGTAGTAACGGTTTGGAAGTCCCGTTTCAGAGAGCACATAGGCGCCAGTCGTTTCAGCGACAACACGTCCGTTAATCGACGCGGTGATGGCTCGGCTGGTCGGTCGAATATCGATGCGGTGATACGGATCACGCAAATGACCAAAGACTTCTTCGTCTTCGTCGAGCCACTGGTCGACCCGCTCCCAATACAACGCCATGAAACCCTTGATGAACGCTGCACTCTCAACGGGTATTTCGTATCCCCAGACCGCATTCTGTGACGTATCGCCGTTTGCGGTGATCGTCCAGTAGGACGCATCGCCTTTATAAGGACAATGCGTCGTGTGCTCTGCCTTGGTCAATAAATCGGTCCGGACATCGGCGACAGGAACGTACAGCGCTGGTAGCAGCCCACTTTCGTGCAGCAGCATGCCATCGTCGGTATCAAGTACGACCTCGCCGCCAAAGACCGCTCGGACGCGCCGAGGAAACGGTGAGAACAGCATCTTGTTCTTAGGCCCATCGAGTGTGTAATTCACCGTGGCGGGCGGGGTTGGCGACAGTGGACCATTGGTAATGGTGATCGTCATGAAGTTCCTCCGAAGTACGTGTCGATACTGACACCTGCCGCCCCCAAAGGCACCGTCAGATCGAAATGTGCATGTCTTAGTTAGAGCGGACACAACAGCAAGCAGGCTAAGGAGCGAACCCGACCATGACCCAACCTGCTTATTGTCGTGCTTGTTGAAGCCGCATCACCCGGAACAGACGAGCTCGTGTGTTCGTCATTTCCGGGAGGCGAATACACACCCGTGACCGCGCCGCTCAGCTATGCACTCTGACCCACCTGCGTTAGAGGGAACAGGTTTCGGTCTTGGCGAACCAGCTACCAGCGAATTTCGAAAGCGGCAGCGTTGATGCCACTTCCCATACCGACCAACAGCACCTGGTCGCCGTGCGTGACGCGGCCAGCGTCGACTTCTTTGGACAGCACAGTCGGCACTGACGCCGGTCCGGTATTGCCGAACTCGGGGTAGATCCGCGGTGTGCGTTCAGGATCGAACTTAAGCAGATCGACCAGCATGTCGGTGTGAACCTTGCTGACCTGATGGATCGCAAAGGTATGAACGTCAGGGATAGACCAGTCAAATGCTGTCGCGGCTTCGGCCCATCCGTCTTCGGCCAGTTCAAGGCCCCCCATCAATAAGGCCTGCGAATCAGTACGACCACCGTCGTAGTTACCAACACTGAGCGCATGATGGTGCGTTGCCGACACGCTAAGTCCACCCATGAAACGCGGCAGGCCGTCATCGGGTTCGGCGAGTGACAGCACCATTGCAATACCAGCCGATCCCAATGTCAAACAGGCGAACTGCTCGCGAAACGAAGGATCGTCGGTGGTCGTGTCTTGCAAGTTCCGGATGGTTTTTTCGACGATTGGACGACCGTCTTCGCCCGCAACGATCAGGGCATGCCCGATCTCACCACGCTCGATCATCGATGCAGCCAGCGCCGCCCCCTGCATGAACCCCAGGCATGCGCTGCCAATATCGAAGTTGATGCAATCGCGTCCAAGGCCGATCTTGCCTTGCACGATCGCTGCAGTTGACGGCTCGAGATAGTCACGGCTCACCGATGTATTAATCAGTGCACCAATCTTGGACGGGTCGACTGGCGTCTGCGTCAGCACCTTTTGTGCGGCAAGCGCAGCGGCGTCGCTTGGCGCCATTCCTTCAGACCAAAACCGGCGATTCTTGATGCCAGTCAGGCCTTCAAGCAGGCCCGGCGGCATGCTCAGTCGCTCCATTGTCTCGGTAATCTGGCTCTCAAGGTCAGACGACGAAACCTCGACGTCGGCATCGACATGGGCCAAGCCAGAAACGGCGACATTAAAAAAACGAGATCTCGGGGCTGCCACGGTTCACTCACACGACCAGGTAGAGACCCGGGAGGGTCGACGGGCTATCCGGTACTATATGCCGTTAAGAATGAACACCAAAAGCAGAATGGCGCGACTTCCGCCACGCGACCTAATCGGTCTGGACCCGGCATGGTCAAACCTGGTATCTGCCATCGATGCCGACGGCGTAAAACGCACGTGGCACGTACTCGATAGTGGCCGCGAGTCCGCCCGCGGAACCGTGCTCTGTATTCACGGAAATCCTAATTGGTCATACATGTGGCGTGGGCTCGCTCAATCGCTGACCGACTGGCGGGTGATCGCTGTTGATGCGCTGAATATGGGATTCTCTGAACGCACTGGTGGACCCCGGCGCCTCGCCGACCATATTTCAGACCTGGCTGCGGTAACGCGAGCACTCGACATCGAGGGTCCAGTCATCACGATTGCCCATGACTGGGGTGGCCCGATCTCAATGGGTTGGGCGCAACAAAATCTTGACCAACTTGCTGGGGTTGTCTTGATGAACACTGGCGTCGCTCGCCCACTTGCCGTCAAGGTGCCGCCGCTGATCTCGATCGCCCGAGCGACGCTTCGAGCCACGTGTAAGACAACCCCGATGTTCTTGCATGGCGCCCTTCGCATGGCGCGGCCACAACTGACGCGTGAGGTCTACCGCGGGTACGCCGCTCCGTATCGCACCGCTGCGTTGCGTACCGGCGTCCGCGACTTCGTCGAAGACATCCCCATCGAGCAAACCCATGAGTCCTTCGAAACTCTCGCCGGGGTAGCCGCTGGACTCGACAAGCTGCAAGACGTTCCGGCACTGTTGATGTGGGGAGCCAAAGACATCATCTTCTCTGACGCGTTCCTGCACGACCTGATGCAACGGCTTCCCCATGCCGACGTTCATCGTTATCCCGATGCCGGCCACCAAATCGTCGAAGACACTGACGCCATCGACCTCATCGACACCTGGATCAATGACCGGGTTAGCGGTGCCCGGGTGCCTATATCGACCCCGAATGGGCCTCGCACCTCAGCGCCCATCTGGTCCGCCGTCGAGTTAAGACGCAATGACGATGCCAAGGCAATCATCGAGATGAGGTCAAAGGCCACCGAGCGTGTCGAACGCTCGATCAGCTTTGGCCAGCTCGACGAACGTGTGCAGTCCCTTGCCCGAGGTCTCCTCGTTGCAGGCATTCGTCCCGGCGACCGGTTGGCGACGCTAGTTCCACCCGGTATCGATCTGACCGTCTTGGTCTATGCCTGCCTGCGGGCGGGAATCATCGTCGTAGCGCCCGATGCTGGGCTTGGGCTCGATGGCCTGCGCCGAGCGCTTCGATCATCACGGCCCGACTATGTCGTCGGCGATTGGCGCGGCCTGCTGTTGGCCAAAAGTTTGCGACTGCCCGCCACGCGCCTGCGGCTCAGCAGCCTCGATGAGCTTGCTGGCTCTGGGTCGACGGTGACCACACCAGCTGAACCGTTGCCCGATGACCCAGCAGTAGTCGTATTCACCTCGGGTTCAACCGGTCCGTCCAAGGGCGTTGTCTACACCCACCGTCAACTCGAGGCGCAGCGTGACGCTCTGCACGGTGCTTTTGGAATCGAGCCGTCAGATAAAGCCGTCGTAGCATTCGCGCCCTTCGCTGTGCTTGCTCCAGCGTTGGGTATTCCGTCGGTCGTACCACCGATGGATGTAACCAAGCCCGCCAAGCTGACAGCGCAAACCATTGCCGATGCAGCGACGGCCATCGAGGCCACCATCGTGTTTGCCTCGCCCGCAGTGCTCACCAATATCGCTGCCACCTCCGATGATCTCCAGGGCCCTAGCCGCAGTGCGCTGCAGTCGATTCGTGCGGTCGCCACGGCCGGCGCACCGGTGTCGCCACAACTGCTTGCGGCGATCCAGCCAGTGTTCCCCAACGCCCATTTCTTCACTCCCTATGGCATGACTGAGCTCATGCCGGTCACTATTGCTTCAGCCAATGAGATAGGGGCCGATGCGTCCGATGCCGGTGTTTGTGTCGGTCAGCCACTGGCGACAGTCGATCTGACAATCCGCCCGATCACCGCTCCGAGTGGGACATTTCCTGATCCGCTGGCTGCCGGAATGCTTGGTGAAGTCTGGGTTCGGGCCAATCATTTGAGCCAGGGCTATGACCACCTGTGGCGCAACCAAAGCCATGCGTTCACGAACGATTCGAGCGTCAACCATAAAGGCCAAGCAGCCTTGTCAGCAAAGCCGACAAAGAGTGGCGACATACCCCTGGCGGCTTCCACGATTGGGCCTACCCGAGCGGCCTCCTGGCACCGAAGCGGCGACGTTGGTCATCTGGACGAGTTCGGACGTTTATGGATCGAAGGGCGGGTCGATCATCTGATCCATGCCGCCACTGGCGTATTTGCACCGGTAGAGACCGAACTGCAAGCCGAGTCAGTGTCCGGTGTCGACCACGCCGTCGCTGTGGGGGTAGGGCCAATCGGCAACCAACAGCTTGCAGTGGTCGTGGCCGGCGAATCTGTCGGGTCAACTGTTGTTGCGGACGCCCTCGTTACCGCTGCTGTTCGGGCGGCAGTCTCCGCCGAGATCGCCGCAGTGCTGGTGACCCCGACAATCCCGGTCGACCGGCGCCATAATTCCAAGATCGACCGCACCCGGGTTCAGAAATGGGCCGAAACGGTGTTACGTGGCGGCAAGCCACCCCGCCTATGAGCGTCATTCAATGAGAGTGCTGGTCACTGGAGCGAGCGGGATGCTTGGCCGAGCAGTTGCGCAGACGATCGGGCGCAATGGTCACACGGTGACCGTCCTACAACGTCGCCCCAGTGGGCTGGACTACGCAGAAATCCAAGGCGACATCACCGATCAACAAGTTGTTCGCTCTGCCGTCAAAGATCAACAGGCCGTAATTCATCTTGCAGCTCGAGTCTCACCCGCGGGCAGGTGGCGTGACTTCGCCGACGTCAACATTGGTGGTACCAGCAACCTGATCAACGCAAGCCAACAGGCAGGCGTAACCCGATTCGTCTATGTCTCCTCACCCTCGGTCGCCAGCTCAGGCAAGGCACATATTGGAGAGTCGGCGTTGCCGGCCGACCCGGCCTCGACTCGTTCGTACTACGCCCGCAGCAAAGCCGAAGCCGAACAACTCGTCCTTGCCCGCGCCGGTGGCGAGATGGCGGTTACGGCCGTTCGCCCACATCTCGTATGGGGGCCCGGCGATGAACAGCTCGTTGCTCGAGTCGTAAGACGTGCTACTAGTGGCAGCCTGCGACTGATCGGATCCGGCGCTGCACTCGTCGATTCGACGTACGTCGACAACGCCGCCGACGCGCTCGCTGCTGCACTCGAGCAGGCCCCCGCTATTGATGGCCAGGCCTTAGTCATCTCCAACGGCGAACCTCGTCCGGTCACCGAATTACTGCGCGGGCTTTGCGATGCCGCAGGGTTTGAACTGCCAATGCGGTGCGTACCGACATGGGCAGCGAAGGCCGGCGGAGCGCTCGTCGAGGCCGTGTGGGCGGCCGGGCGGCTCACCACGGATCCCCCAATGACCCGTTTCCTTGCCGAGCAACTCAGCACCGCCCACTGGTACGACCAACGCCTGACCCGCGAACTTCTTGACTGGACACCAACGGTCTCCATCGACGATGGCCTAGCCAGGCTCGCCGACTGGTACCGCTGACCGCTCATTGACCGAAGCCGGTCACATGTCAATCGCCGTCCTGCGAGCTGCGTGGTTTTTTCTTGAAGCGGGCCAACAGGCCAACGACACCGTTGGGCGCAACCATAATCACAACCAGGAGGCCAAGGCCGAAAGCTAACGATGGGCTATCCAGCAAACCAAGAACTTCGTTGAGCCACGGCAGGCCGACGTAAATCACCGCACCCACGACCGCACCCAGCAATGATCCGAGCCCGCCGATCACAGCAGATGTATAGAGCTTGAGCGACAGGGTCCAGTCGTAATCGTTCGTATTTAGATACGGGTCAATGATGGCTTGTAGTGCCCCGGCGGTTCCGGCCATCGCCGCAGAGATCCCAAAGGTTCCGGTCTTGGCCATCGATATATTTATACCGAACGCTGCAGCGGCATGTTCGTGGTCCTTGGTCGCCCGAATAGCTCGACCGATCCGGCTATTCAATAGGTTCCTGGTAAGCAGAAACCACGCCGCCACCACGGTGAGGCACACCACGTAGTTCCAGATGTGCGGGCGTTCATCAAGCCGAAGAAAGTCGGGTGGGTCGAACCCATCGACTTCCACTGACCGACCGAGCGCTGAACCAGTGATTTTGCCAAGCCGTCGACCAATCGGCGGAAACATGACCGACAGACCCAAGGTAATGAGCGCCAGATAGGGGCCCCGAACCCGGAGAGCGGGTAGCGAAACGATCATGCCCGCAAAGCCAGCTACGGCTGTGGCGAGAACCAACGCCACGATTACCGGGATGTTCTCATCGAGCAGATTCGCCATGGCGAAGGCGCCAATGCCAACAAAAACGCCATGACCGAGCGAAATAAGCCCGGTCGTACTCGTTAACAGGTTCACCCCTAGTACAGCCAGTATCAGCACGAACACTCTCGAAAAATCTTCGAGCAAACCTCGATTCACGATCACCGGTAACAACACCGCTGCGCCCAGTGCTGCGGCGGTTGCGGCCAACCGAGCTCGACTGTTTTGAGATTGGGGTGGGCGGCTCATACACGCACCACCCGTGAGGTGCCAAAGAGCCCGGTCGGCCGAAACATCAACAGAATCGTCATGACCAGAAAGGGCGGCACAACGGCGAGCTCACTTGGAAACGGTGTATATCCCGGTACGAGAGACTGCGTCAGGCCCACGATAACCCCACCCACCACAGCACCCTTCGGGCTGTCCAGACCACCGATCGTTGCGGCAGCGAACGCCAGAATGAGCACGGTCACCATCATTCCCGGGCGCAAGATCGTCGACGCCGCCACAAGTGACACCGCTAATGCCCCGATACCACACGACACCGCCCACCCAATGGCCAGCGTTCGCTGCACCCGGATTCCCATGAGCGAGGCGGCTTCAGCATTACTCGTAATGGCCCGAAAGGCCAGACCGGTCTTCGTTCGATTTATGAGGACTCCCAGAAGCAGCAGCAGGAACAACTGCACCGCCCATGCGCCAAGTGTTGTGTAACGAAGCCGGCCACCAAACACATTCACATAATCGGTGGGTTCGTTGGGAAAAACCGACGGATACCGCTGCGCAGCGCCACCCCATACTTCGCTCACAAGGCCTGTGAGCGCGAGTAATAATGCGATGGTCGCATTGACTTTCACAAAGTCGGATCGGTTGCGCAGTCGATAGAGCACAAGCCGCTGAAGCAGAACGCCAAGTAGCGCGCTGGTTAGAACCCCAACAGCGATGGCAACCAAAACGGGATAGGGGTGACCTGGCAGTCGTGACGCAAACGAGGTTCCCGCTACTGGAAAGCGGAACCCGCCGCCGCCGGCCGCGGCCGCAGACACCCCGACAGCCGGAGTCAGCATGACCAGCGATGTGTATCCGCCGACCATACCGATTTCACCCAAGGCAAAATTCAACAGTCCGGTGGCCCGAAAGAGCATGACGAGCGCGAGCGCCAGAGATGCGTAAATAGCTCCGTTGAACAAACCATCGAAGCATCGTTGGATGAAGAGGTCCATCCGATCACGTCCCTTGGGGAAAAAACAAGATCAACTGAACAAACCCTCGGCCATGCCGGTGGCGACCTCTTCGAACTCGTAGCCCGCCACCTCAGTCCAGACATCGAAGTTGTGCTCACCCAGGTACGCCGGCGATAAGCGACCAACCCCAACGCGCTGGCCGTCGATCAATGAAGGAAAAGTGTCCATATGCCGGTGGCCGAAGACCGCGTGTTCGCCCTCCTGCCAAAACCCTCGAGCTCGATGCTGTGGATCATCGACAAACAACTCGCCAGCGTGTTGTACCGATCCTGCCGGGATGCCTACGGCCTGCAGGGTCGACATGGCCTCGTCGGCGGTGCGATCACTTGCCCATGCGCTCAACACGGCATCTATTTCGGATCGGCGCTGCCGGCGGGTTTGCTCGTCAGCCAGCGCAGGGTCAGAGAACTCGGCGCCGACGATGTCCACGAGTGACGGCCATTGCTGGTCACAGGTCACCGACACGGCAACGAAGCCATCTGAGGTCGCGTACACCTCGTTCGGAACATGGTCATGTAGTCCATCAGTATTACCGGCTGGTTGTGCTGCTCGGTCGTTGGCGAAGTGGTCGATCAGTGCTGGCCCGATGCAATAGGTACCAATCTCGAGCTGAGCCATGTCTATCTTCTGGCCCCGGCCAGTGCGTTCACGTGCTGCAAGCGCAGCAAGTGTGGTCACCGCCGCGCTGTAACCGGCCAGGTGATCGTTGAGAGAAAACCCTGCTCCGACATCACCTCGGTCGGCGAAATTGGTGAGATGGGTGATGCCGCACAGCGCGTGCACCGTCGGCGCGTACGAAATGACATGCTTCCATGGCCCATCATGACCACAACCTGACATGGTCACATAGACCAACCGCGGGTTCCACACATGCACCGTCTCGTAGTCCAGGCCCCACGCCTCGAGCACCCCTGCGCTGTAGTTCTCGATCAACACGTCGCAGTTCTCGATCAGTCGTCGAGCAGCCGCCAGAGCCTGTGGATGTTTCATGTCAATAGTTGCGCTTCGCTTCGACCGATTCCAGACAAAATAGTACGGATAGTCGGGGCGGTTCACGAGTGTGGAGCGTTCCTCGTTCTGGAGACGAATCACGTCGGCCCCCAGGTCACCCAACATGCGTGTGCAGAACGGGCCGGCCAGCACCCAGGTGAAGTCAGCAATACGGAGGCCCTCAAGTGGCCGTGCCAGCCGATCGCCCGGTGCTGCAACAGGCGAGGGCGCTGCTGCTCGAGCTGCGCCCCACTCCGCGAGCAATTCGTCCAGGGCGGTGTCGTCGCCGGCTGGCGGTTTAATCGGCGAGGCAGGTGTCTCGCTCATCACCACCATGCGGGCGGGGGCCCGCACCACGGTGTCATCAAGTTCGGCGTTCTGGAAAAGTTGGCGATGCTCGTACTGCGGGACCTGGGCCACCGCAGGCACATCGTGCACTCCACCAAGAGCGCAGTGCCGAGCTTGTGCCTCCCACCAGAGGTCCATGGCGTCGTAGTTGATGACGAAATCGCGGATGCAACTCATGAGCTCGTCGACGCGATCGAGCATCTCGGCTAGGTCCATCCCAGTGAATGCAACAGCAGGCTCGTGACCAGCCTCAACCATCCAGTTCACGAACAACTCGGGTGTTGGTGTGGGTGTAATCATGGCGTAGCCCGTTTTACATTCGGCTAAATCGTAGGCCCGCAACCAATGCAGCGCTCCTTGTCGTTGGGCGACCTTCGACATGGTGGGCAACAGGTCGTCGAAGAAATATTGCATGAAAATATTCTCGATCGAACCGGTGACCGACTCGTGTATCGACACATCAAAATGGCGTCCGTGCCCATCGACCCGAGCGGCACGGACACCCGAGAGACCCGCAATCGCGGCAGTGAAGCCAGCGTGATTATACGCCTGACGGCCCCAGACGTTTAATGGTCGATCGGGCAAACCTGTGACTGCCATAAAGCCACCGTGTGCTGCCGACACCAGGTCTGAAGTGACCCAGTTGGACTTTGGTCCAGTGCGCCCGAATGGTGTCAGTGAAACCTGCACGAGCGTCGGTTGAAGGGCCAGCAGGTCGTCATGATCAATGCCATACGAGGCGAGTCGGCCGGCTGGCTCAGTCTCGATGACCAGGTGAGCAGCAGCACACAGCTGCCGGTACGTGTCGCGTCCTGCCTCAGTATCGAGGTCGGCGATGCAGCGACGCTTGCCGCCGTCGTACCACCAGTCAAGTACCCCACCCCGGGCAGCAGCCACCGGGTCAACCATCGTTTTACCGGGTGAGCCCGTGGTTGTCACTCGAACGACGTCAGCGCCGAGTTCGGTCAACAGCTTGGTGGCAAACCGCCCCGAGTCATCGGTTAGATCGACGACTCGTAATCCCGCTAGTGCTCCCTCAGCCATGTCCGCGTCTCTCATGTCGTTGCCCCCGGGACACTCAGACATGATCGATCCTCTGAGTGACATCACAATCGTCGCACGGTTGCGAGTTGTGGACACAAAAAGGTGCAACCGGTTTTCTCGGGCAGTACACGGCGATCTGCACCGGCACCTGATCCCCGCCAGGCTTCTCGTAACCAGTTATCGGTATTACTCGTCGATCATCAAAGTTGCTCGTCGGTCATCGAAGCAACCTCAGGTCGAAACATCACCCACGCTCCAAGCACGACCGCGCCCCCAATCGCATTGATCAGCAGTCCGGTCGTTGGGCTGGTTGCTTCGGCGACTTCGCCCAGCACATACATGCCAAGCGGCAACCCTCCAATGGCCATCGACAAGAGTCCCAGGGCCTTACCCCGAGATGCCTCGGGTACTGCTGCGACTACCAACGTTGACTGGGTGGCACCAAAGACGCCACTTCCGACGCCCGATGCGACAATGGCAGCGAACACAAACCAGTAACTCGTTCCTATCGCAAACAAGATGAGAAAACCGAACGCGACCACCAGACCAGCAAGGTAGGCCCGGCCCCTGTGGCGTGGTGTCATCCGGGCCATCACTAGCGATCCGGTCATCATGCCCATACCCGTACCGGCGGCCAACAAGCCGACTTGCAGGGGTGATGCATCGAGGTCCTCGGCGATCACGGGGATGATCGGGAAGTAGGCAAATAAGAAGAAGTTCGCGATCACCGTGACACCAAGGATGCTAATCAGCCCACGGTGACGAATCAGCTCACGCACAGTCGGCCCGTCGCTCGGCGTCTTTTCGCGTGCGGCCCGAGGTGTCGGGCTTGTGACCGGCATCAGCACAAGCATCGCCAAAAACGCAAAGCCAGCGATAGCAAAGTACGCAGCGCCGATACCGACCGATTCGACGGCGTACCCACCAACCAGAGCGCCGAAGACCATCCCCATCGCCAGGCTCATTGCCTCCATAGCCATGGCCTTGTCGAGCAGAGCATCGCCAACAAGGTCAAACACGAGCGCCCGCCGACTGGTCATGTCGCTTACCCACCCAAAGCCGACAATGAACATGTAGATGTAGAGCATCCAGACCGCGATGTGGCCCGACCGCACCAGCATCCCGATCAAGACAGTTATCGGCACCATCGCAGCCATCTGGATTCGCACCGTGGCGAGTCGGTCGATCCGGTCAGATAGCACGCCGCCGATCACGCCACCAATCAGCAGAGGGGCGTACAACGTTGTGCCTGCCAACTGCACGAGTCGGGGTGAGCCAGTCAGCTCGTTGATCAAGTAGGTACCAAGAAACGCCACGCCCCATCGGCACAAATGCCAGATGAGTCCGCTTAACCAAACCAACCCAAAATGGCGCGCTCTAAACGCCAAGAAGGGCGTCGTCGCCAGGAGGACAGCAGGAGGAGGATTGGTGATAGTCACAACAGCCCGAAGCTACTGGCTATCGGCTTTACCACTAGCTTCGTAACACCACGTACGTTCAGAGGTAACACCATGGATCCGACTTATTCAGACGAAGCCGAGCAATACCGTGCGAAAATTCAGACATTCCTGACCGAACACCTGCCAACCGAATGGTCGGGATTACGCGGGCTTCCTTATGATCAACGCGAAGCCTTCGTCGACAACTGGCGAGCACTTCTGAGCGATAACAATCTGATAGCTCCCGCATGGCCGACGGAGTATGGCGGTGGTGGATTATCGGCTATCGAGCGGGTCATCCTCCACGAAGAATTTGCCCGAGCCGGCGTGCCCACTGGTGGACCCAACGATGGTTTCGGCATCGGCATGATCGGCCCCACCCTTATGGTGCTCGGCACCGAAGAACAGAAGAAGACGTTCTTGCCTCGGATTCTTTCCGGTCAGGACCGCTGGTGCCAGGGTTACTCCGAACCGAACTCCGGTTCAGACCTTGCATCGCTCAGCACCCGTGCCATTGCCGACGGTGACGAATGGATCATTAATGGTCAGAAAATATGGACATCAGAGGGTCACACTGCGAACTGGATTTTCGCACTCTGCCGCACCGACCCCACCGCTCCAAAGCACCGCGGCATCTCCTTCATCCTGTGCCCCATGGATCAGCCCGGCATAGAAGTCAGGCCGATCATCAATATCGTCGGCAGCCACGATTTCAACGAGGTGTTCTTCACCGACGCCCGCGCACCAATTGCCAATGTCATCAGCGACGTTAACGACGGCTGGCGAGTCACCAACCAACTCCTCGCCTATGAACGCGGCGACGACGCAACGACGGTCTCGCTGCGGATGCAAGGTGTGTTTGACCGACTTGTAGACATAGCTCGATCAACAGGCAAAATCGACGACCCGATTGTTCGCCAAGATCTTGCATGGTGCCACTCCAAGGTCCAAGTCCTGCGGTTCTTGGGCATGCGTTCACTCACCCAGATACTTGGCGACCAGGTTCTCGGTCCCGAGAGTTCAATCAACAAACTGCTGTGGAGCGAACTGTTCCAGCGCATGACCGAGATTGGGCTGCATCTCTACGGATCTGCCGGCATGGCCCCCAGCGGGGAAGCTCCCCTGTCACCGGTATTCACCGAAACCAAGGGTGACCCCCGCTCATCTAAGGCCATGGCCGACCATTTTCTCGGGGCTCGCCCAGCATCAATTTATTCAGGGTCCAACGAAATCCAGCGCAATATTGTCGGGGAACGAGTGCTGGGGCTTCCCAAGGAACCCCGAGCCGATGAAGGCCCCTGGAACGAAACCCGCCGCGCCAACTAGCAACCAACGCCGCGTCACATTCGGTAGTGTCGCTTCCTAATGCAGATTCCGTTTCGACTGGGCAACACTCTCGACATACGTCGTTCGGCTGGGATGCTGCTGGCACTCGGCTTTTCGACAGTTGTCCTGGTCAGCACACCGTTTTTGATCCCCGAGGTTGCCAACGACTATGACGTTGGTTTAGCTGTCGCATCATTGATTGGCATGTGTCAGCTCGGCGGTTTCGCAATTGCGTCATGGGCAGCTGGCAGGTTCCTGCAAGCGAGTCGCCGCGTGTTAGTGAGTGCTCTGGTCCTCGCTATTGTTGTCAACGCGTTATCGGCGTTACTGCCACCCATCCCACTATTGCTTGGGTTGCGTTTTGGCAGTGGCCTAGCCATCGGCACAATCACCTGGTTCGCGTGGGCAAACGCGTTCGGCCAAAAGAACACCATGGCCCGAGTCGCGGTCGTAGGCCCGGTCATCGCTGTTGGCGCCACACCCACTGTCGCCATAGTCATCAATGCGTTCGGCATGGCTGGTCTATTCGTGCTGTTGGCGCTCTTGCCTCTGATCCCATTGATGTTCGCTCGTGGTGTTCCACTCGGTGTAAAGCAGCAGCCGAAGTCACGCCACGGCGCAGTGATCCAAGCACGAATTGTCTTGCTTGCACTGACCATGTTCAGTCTCGGTGGCTCGGCCGTAATTCAGTTCGGCGTGACGATTGCAGCTCGCGAGCTTGGGCTCACAGCCTCGGCGGTAGCCATTGGCTATACAGCGAACGCCATCGTCAGCATCCCTGCCGCAGGCTGGACTGGTCGCCGTACTATCCCCAGCCCATGGATGGCGCTGGCAGCACTCTGCGCATTCTTTGTGGCTACTGCGTTTACCAGCGTCTTGTTCTTCATCGCAGTGACTGCGTGGGGCTTCTTCTATTGGATGGCAATACCGGGCGTCTTCGAAGTGTTAGCGCAAGCGTCTGTCTACCCCGAAGAACGGGCAGGCGATGCTCAAGCAATGATGGCGATTGGACGAGTCGCGGGGCCTCTCATCGGAGGCCTGCTGCTGGACAACTCTGGAACCATGGCGCTCGGACTAGTCAGCTCAGGCCTGATGCTCGGTGCCGCAGCAGCAGTCTTCACCATCAGAGAAATAACGCCTGACTCGCGGGTTGAGTCATGAGCGGTGCTACCAGTCGGCCAGAGCCTCTTCCATCGCCGCAAGGTCTAATCCAACGACAAAACGATCGCCAACCTGTAGGGCAGGCGTCGTGCGAATGCCGTGCGACTCCAAGAGCTCACCAGCCTCTTCGTCCATCATCACATCTCGCACGATGAACGAATAGCCACGTTCCCTGAGCCACGCCTTCATTTGCTCGCACGGCCCACAGAGCGGCGACGAGAAGACCGTCAGAGTTCGAGATGTTACGTCGTCGTTCACAGTTCTCCAGCAGCCTTCTTGTCGCGGTAGCGCTGTTTGGCGGCCATCCAATTTTCGAGCGCCTCGCCGCTGAGGAAGGGCTGATCGTCGGTGAAGATCAGCCGTTTCCAATCGTCGTCATCACTCCAGATATCGTTGGCCTGCACGGTGGTGCGCGGCGCCGTTGCGTTCTCTAGTAGGTGCATGCCGAGTTCCAAGGTCTGATGCTGATGGTCGGCGTCAAAGCTACGACCGCACGAATTGCCGAGCGGAAAGTCAAGGAAGACGAACCGGGCAACTCCACAATGCTCAACGATGTCCTTGGCCGTGCCGAACATGACGGTGGGAATGCCGTTCGCTTCGAGATGACGTGCAACCAGACTCACGGTCTGGTGACAGACCGGTCAAACCGGCGTCATCACCGCCACGTCGACCTCGTCTTCGATACATCGTCGCAGGACTTCGGGTGCGTCTACCTCGGCTGTCTTACGTTTCGAATAGCCCGTGTATACGCCATGAAACCGTGGGGCAAGCTCACCGATCCGGCCCCGTTCCACGAGTTCACCTAGTCGACTCACCGGGTAGTACGCATTCACGTCGTCGAGAGTCGTCGCATGCTGGTCATAGTGCTCTTGGCGCGAATAGAGCAGATCGATTGGTGTATCAGACGGAAGTGAATAGACATTGCCAACGGCGAAATCGTTGTCGCGATCGCGATCCCCATTCGGCTTTTTAATTGCGATGTCAGACGTCGACACAATCGCAACCCGAGACTCGGCCAGCGGCTTAATCAAGGGGGTAAACGGAGCGTCGTCGTGATGCGCCCACTCGTACGGTTTGTCGTACCCCTGACCCAAATAATAGTCGCGAGTACGGTCGATATATCGAACAGGTGCGCTCATCGCTCCCCCAAGCTTCGTTATCTCGACAGTAGCGACTTGGACGACGGCGGTCGAATCCGCCGGGCCGCCCAGCGAGATCCCCGAGAAAACAGACGGTAGATCGAGACACCGAAGCTCGGCTGAGAGCACTGGCTGACAAGGACGGAATCAGCGATGTGCTCATGGGCTGGAGCCGTGGCGTTGAGCGAACCCACCACACCACGAGGGTGGTAGCCAACGTTTTGATCGAGTTCGAGGCCATTCCGAGTTGGTCTACACCATTTGATGACTAGCCCTCAGCCGGGTTTGGTAGATAGGAAGTAGCTGTTGCTGCGGTCATCGCGCACACCGGTCACCTCGATGTCAGCGAAGCCAGCAAGCGTCAGCCGTTCCACCGCGGTCTGGTGGCCCCATGCAGTGCCAAGCCCTTCGCCGCCGTAGGCCATCGATACTGTCATGCAGTGCATCGTTGACACGCTGTACATAAACGCTGACATTGGCTCGTCGATGTTGTCGGCCAGTTCACTCGATGACTTCGGCTCGACACACAGATACGTCCCACCGGGTCGCAACATACGGTAGATACCGGCCAACACGGTGTCGGGATGAGCCTGGTCATGAATTGCGTCGAACGTCGTCAGGAAGTCAAAACCGTCTACCTGATCGAGTGCCGCAGCATCGGCCACCTCGAAGCTGAGATTCGTCAGGCCGGCCGCCGCTGCTTCCGCCCTGGCAACCGCAATGGCATCCTCGCTGATGTCGAAGCCGACGAATCGACTAGCTGGAAACGCTGCTGCGAAGATACGCATCGCTTTGCCACTGCCACAACCAACGTCGCCAACATCAATGCCAGCTTCCAGTGCTTGGGCCACCGGCAAAATCGGCACGACCTGAGCGATCAACGTTCGTTCATACCGCTGACCACTCGACTCAGCCATGAGCGCTTGGAAACGGGGGTAGCGGTCATAGGGCACGCCTCCTCCGCTACGAAAAGCTTCGACGATCTCATCTTCGACTTCGCCAAGCAACGCCACGTACTGGCACTGCGTACTCAGGTTGAGCGGCCCAGCTCGGCGGGTGAGTAGCCCGGCATGTTCGACCGGTAGAGCAAAAGTCTGCGCATCGACGTCGTAGTCAACAATGGCACCGCACGCCATAGCACTAAGCCACTCGCGCACATAACGCTCATGCAATCCCGCGTCGGTGGCAATCTCAGAGGCAGTGCGAGCCGGCTTGCCGTCCATCGAATCGAAGAGCCCTGTCTTGTGGCCCAAACTGATCATCAGCGCCAACGCCCCGCCGTTCATAATTCCAACGATGTTCGCCTGAAAGAGCTTGGCGCGGGTCTTGTCAAACTCAGCAGGGCCACTCATGGTGTCAGTCATGAGCCCATCCTGACATCCAACCGGCGGAATCGCCGATCCGAGTCCGTCCTGCTAGACAAGTGATGACCAATAAAACTAGGGAAGGCGACCCATGGGCCTGCTTGAGAACAAGGTGGCGATCGTAACTGGCGCCGGTTCAGGAATCGGCGAGGCGAGTGCTCACCGGTTTGCTGCCGAAGGAGCTGCCGTTGTAGCGGTCGACATCCGCGCTGGCAAGGCGGCCGAGGTGGCCGAGGCCATCACCGAGGCCGGTGGGCACGCGATCTCACTGGGAGCGAATGTTTCCGAGGCAGACGACGTAGCAGCAATGGTCGATGAGACCGTCAAGCGACTCGGCGGCCTCGATGTGCTGTTCTCGAATGCGGGCACCATCCGGCTAGGCACCGCGGTCGAGTTAAGCATCGAAGACTGGGACCTTGTCATGGCGGTAAATGTACGGTCGGTCTTTTTGGGTGCCAAGTTTGCGGTACCAGCTATGCGTGAGCGCGGCGGAGGTTCCATCATCAACACCGCTTCGATCTCGGGCTTACATGGCGACGGTGGAGCGGTCGTGTACGCGGCAAGCAAAGCGGCGGTTATCAACCTGACCCGGGCTATGTCGACCGATCACGCCGCCGAAGGAATTCGTGTAAATGCGATCTGCCCAGGCACGATTGAGACACCACCGGTAAAGCGCATGATGCAGGACGAAGCCGCGCTGCAGATCAACCTGGCTGCACACAGCCTGGGTCGCCTAGGTCAACCAGAAGAGATAGCAGCCGCAGCAGTCTGGCTCGCTTCAGATGAGTCATCGTTCGTGACAGGCGAACACCTTGTTGTTGATGGTGGACTGCACTCGCGTTCACCGCTTGGACGGCTTGCTGACCCTCGACCCAAAAATATGCGCTAGTTCGGGTAATCCGCCGTTCGAGTTGAAACCGCGCTGGTCGCGGCGGTCTAACCTTGGGCATGAAAGCTGTTGCAGTCACTACATACGGTGGGCCCGAAGCCCTCGAACTCGTCGATTTGCCCGAGGTTCATGCCGGACCAGGCGAGGTCCGACTGAGCGTCTACGCCGCCACAGTCAACCCGACCGATACCTATGTGAGAAACGGTGATCGGGCCAAAGCACAACAGGCCGACCCTGGCCCCTACGTGCCAGGCATGGATGCTGCCGGCATCGTCGATGAAGTCGGCGACGGTGTAACAACCGGCATCGCCGTCGGAGACCGAGCAATGGCCATCGTTGTACCCAAAGGCACCCACGGAGCGTATCGAGAGAGTCTGGTTCTCCCGGCCGAGTCAGTTACTCGTGCGCCCCAGGGAACGAGCCACGCCGAAGCGTCGACTCTGCCGATGAACGGACTGACAGCTCGCCTCTCGCTGGACCTGCTCGGGCTGCAACCAGGGCAGACAATAGCGGTCACTGGCGCTGCGGGATGTTACGGCGGCTACATGGTGCAGCTCGCTAAAGCCGATGGCCTGACCGTCATTGCCGACGCAACCGACGCCGACACCGAACTGGTCGCCTCGCTCGGCGCGGACATTGTCGTGCCTCGTGGCGCTGACTTCGCCGCCGAGGTGCGCAGGCACTACGCGAACGGTGTTGACGGCTTGGCTGACGGCAGCGTGCAGAACGACGAGGTCATAGGAGCGATAGCCGATGGCGGTGCCTTTACCTCCATTCGTGGATACGAGGGAAAACCCCAGCGAGACATCACATTTACCGCCACCTGGGTAACCAGCTACGCAAAAGAGCACGCGAAGCTTGATCAGCTCCGTGAACAGGTCGAGGCGGGCGAAGTCACCTTGCGTGTCGCCCAGATCTACCCAGCTGCTCAAGCCTCTGAGGCCCACGCCCGGCTCGAAGCCGGCGGCACTCGAGGCCGTTGCGTCATCGTATTCGAGGAAAAAGACCATACGAAGAAAGAACATGACAATGGATCTTGAACTCACGGGCAAACGGGTACTCATTACCGGAGGAAGCCGGGGTATTGGTCTGGCCATAACCAAGGCCTTCCTGAACGAGGGCGCTCGCGTCGCGATCTGTGCCCGAGACCAGACTGGCCTCGTCGCAGCTGCCGCAGAGCTGGGCGCGTTCGGTGAGGTCCATCACCGCCCGGCCGACATTGGTGTGGTCGGTGAACCCGCGGCGCTGGTCGACTGGGCGGTCGACACGCTCGGCGGTCTCGATGTGCTCGTGTCCAATGTGTCGGCCATGGCTGGGCCTGACTGGGAAGCATCATGCGCGGTCGACCTCGTCGGCACCGATGCACTGATTCGCTCTGCTCTTGGTCACATGCAGGACGACACCGGCGCCAACATCATCTGCATTGGATCGCGGGCCGCCAGCACCGGCGCGCCGCGTATTCCGGCCTATGCCGCAGTCAAGGCCGCAACGGTCAGCATGATCAAGTCGTTGTCACGCGAGATAGCCCGCCGAGGTATCCGCGCCAACGTGGTCTCACCTGGGGACATCATCTTTCCAGGAGGCTCCTGGGATCAGGCCCGCATCGAAGATGGCAAGCTCTGGAACACGATTCTGCGCGAGAACCCCTTCCGCCGCCTTGGTGAACCCGAGGAGATCGCAGACGTGGTTGCCTTCGTGGCCAGCACCCGCGCTAGCTTCATGACCGGTTCGAACGTGCTTGTCGACGGCGGTGCCACCACCGGCATCCAGATCTAGACGCTACTGGGTGGCGCTAAGCGACAACACAGCCGGCAAACCAGTCACGACCTCGGTCCACACCGCGTCGTTGCTAACGCGCCATACCTCGCCGGTATCGGTGCCCACGATCACGCCGCCCACTTCGTCGGGGTCGACCATGAGACCATGAATATTGGCCGCGCTCGGCGAGTGGGCCTGGTCACATAACGACCGCCAACTTGCGCCGTGATCATCGCTGCGAAAGAGCATGGCTTGGGCCCCACCATCATCGGCGAAGTTACTAAATGCGGTGGGAGCGCTAGCGACAGTCAGGCTAAAAGGTTCGCGAACCTCGATGCACATCGGCCGTGAATAACGGGGCGTAACGCCAGACCAGGCATAGTTCCAGGTCTGGCCGTGGTCGTCGCTACGGAAAACACCTGCATTTCCCTCAGCTTCCTCGGCGATGTGATCCTCACGCCCGTAGCCGGTCGACGCGAACAACATGGCGGGCTCGGCGGGATGGGCATACATCATGTGTAGATCAGGGTTGTCGCCTGGCCGATCAAGCGTCCAGGTCACTCCGCCATCGGTGGTGCGCATGATGCCGCCAACTTCGACACCGACCCAAATCTTGTTGGGGTCTTCGCGGTCGCCCACGATGGCACGGGCTCGACCCGGCAAGGGTGGATCAAGCGGGATACACCAGCCCGCAGCTTCAGGCGCGTTGGCGAAGGATTCGATCTCGGTCCAGTTGTCGCCGCCATCGGTGCTGCGAAATAGGCCAGCGGGTTGGGTGCCGGCGTACAGCGTGCCATCGGGTGCAGCGCGCACCTGCCACACCTCGTACTCGGCGAGTCCGACGCACGACCAGGTGTCACCTGCGTTGTCGGACACGAAGAGGCCAGCACCTGTGCTGGCAAATACCCGACCGTTGACCTCGAACAAGTCACGCACGCCGCGACTTTCGAGCACCGAGTGGGCCCCGTCTTGATCGATCGCAAAAACCCCTCGACTGGTTCCAGCCAGAATCATAATTACCCCCAAGATCGCGTATTCAAACACTACGACATTGCTTGATGCACAGCATCAGGCGCCGCGCGAGTCTGACGCTTGGCTCACTATTGGGCCGTCGCTAGCGGTCCAAGTTCTCGTCGGCCTCGGTAATGACGGCGGCTTCGCTCAGGGCCGTGATCGTGTTTTGGTCGTAGCCGAGTTCACTCAGGATCTCAGCGGTGTGTGCTCCCATCGCAGCGGCCTGGGAATGCACAACCTCCGGGGTTGTATCAAAGCGCCAGGGTGGGCGGGGGTTTCGGACCCGGCCCAAGTGTTCAACATCATGTTCCAGGACCGACTCGCGGTGCATCGCCTGGGGATGTTCGTGCACCTTGTCCAGTCCAACAACGGGTCCGGCTGGGACGTCGTGATCAGCGAAGGCGGCCAGCGCCTCGGCGCTGCTCATACTGGCGACTTCGGCGGCCACCAGATCCTGGAGGGCATACATGTCAGCCACGACGCTGTTATCGGGCCAGCCGTCGAACCATTCGGGATGTCCCATTGCCCGGCACACCCCTTCGACTGGACCCATGAAGGGCATGACGACGATCTCGCCATCGGTTGTTGGGTATACGCGGTAGTAGTCGCCCGGGTAGGTCGTCTCGACGTCGGGTTGGCCGACGATGGTCTGTTTCATCATCCCGTCGGGCCAGAGAAAGGCCAGGTTTGCTTCGTGCATGCTGATCTCGACGTGCTGGCCTCGCCGTTGCGGATTCCGTTCGCGCGCAAACAGGGCTGCCAGAATCGCCTCGCAGGCCGCGTGGGAGGTGACCTTGTCGGCGAGAAAATGACGGGTCAGGTCTGCACTTCCCGTTGCCGCGTCGCGTTGCAGGTCAACCATGCCCGACACGGCCTGAATCACGTAGTCATAGACCGGTTCGCCTGCAGCGGGACCGGTCGAGCCATAGCCAGTGATGCTGGCGTAAATCAGCGAAGGATTGCGAGCCAGACACTCGCCGGGGTCAAGACCAATTCTGGCGGCCTTACCGGGCCGCATGTTCTCGATCAGGACATCAGATTGATCGGCTAACGCCCGCAAGATTTCCTGGCCTTGCGGTTGCCGGCCATCGACGGCTAGCGAGCGCTTCCCCCGATTCAGGTTGTAGTAAAAGGCGGTCATGCCGCCACGGCTATTCCCGGTCGCTCGGGTGAAGTCGGGCGCGGCAGGGTTCTCGACCTTGATCACATCGGCACCCATGTCAGCCAGCAACATTGCTGTCAGGGGTCCGGAAATCACGCTCGATACATCGAGCACCCGCAAGCCCGCCAGTGGTGCATCACTCATTATTCTCTCCTGGTGTCATGTCTACGCCAGCGCACTGACACGACGCTGCTCGGTGTCATAAATAGGCGAGTGGCATTGCGATCATGACAGACACAACGATCTCGGAACCATTTCAAATTGGTCAACAAAATATCGAGGCGCTGAGTTCGAAGATGTCATCGTCGTTGACCCAGAGGCACTCGGTACCGCGCACCATCTCATCCCCCATAGACGGATCGAAACAGTTCGCCTCCCAAGGGCTGGGCGCGGCTCCTCGCCGGTGCCGCGTGCAGTAGTAATGTTGGACTGCGTGCCGGGGGGCAGCAGACAACGAGTCGTCGACGCCGATGGGCCTCTCGTGGAGGTGCTAGATCTGTATGCGAATCGCCCGAGCACACGATGAACCATCAAGCAGAACGCAGGTAGTACGCAATGACCACGTCATTCAACCTTCTCCAAATCGATGTGAACGAAGGCGTTCGCACAATCACGATCCACCACGAGCACCCGGCCTGCGTCCTGACTGTCGACCTGTCGGCGGAGTTGGTACGGGCGATCAATGAAGCAGAGGTCGACGACGCAACACGCGTGATCGTGCTCCGATCCGCTGACCCGGACTTCTTCATCGCCCACTTCGATGTGAGCGAGATCTTGAAGTGGGCCGACCTCGGTCCCGGATCCGACGAAAACCCGTTCAACGATAAGCAAGTCGCTGCGGTCGAGGCGGGTGCATCCCGCCACGAGGTGCGTTCAGGCACGGCCGAGCTCCTACGGACGAGCAGCAAGGTGAGCATCGCCGAAATCGCCGGCCGCGCCGGCGGAGGAGGCAATGAACTTTGCAGCGGTTGCGATATGCGTTTCGGTCTTGCCGGCAAGACCACGTTCAATCAGATGGAGGTCCCGCTCGGAATTCTGCCCGGAGGCAATGGGACAGTGAACTTCCCCAAACTGATAGGGCGAAGCCGAGCGCTCGAGGTGATTCTCGGCGGTGCCGATATCGACGCCGACACGGCGGAACGTTGGGGCTACTTGAATCGTGTCTTGCCGTCCAGGGAGTCACTCACCGCCCACGTCGATGCGCTGGCGGCCCGGATCGCGAGCTTCCCGACCGTGGCGGTAACAGCGGCCAAGCAGGCCGTGTTGAACGCACAATCCATGTCCCAGGAGGATGCGCTGGCCCAGGAGTTCCTGCTCTTCGCCAAAACGATGAAGGACCCCGCCGCCCGGAAGCTCATGGCCGCGTTCCTACAGGAGCGAGGCGGTCAGACCCGCGAGGGTGAACTGAAGGTCGGCGAGCTGGCGCCGTATCTGCCCTTTTCGGAGCTGTGACTGCACCGCCCGATCGCGTTGGCCATCTCTCTGTCGCGTGCTGGTTGGTCCCCAGGTCTGCAGGATGGCATCGCACCATAAGGGCGAGGGCGATCGCGACCGCTGCGGTGTCCGGCTCTTGCCGCTTCACCCAATCATGTCACCTGACCACGACCGCTGGGTGCAGTGGTCCGCAGCTTCGTGCTGCAGCGCTCGAGCGGCCCGAGATCGTTACATCTGGCCATCGTGGGGCTTTGGGAACTCCCTCGCCCTGCTCGACGGTCTGACAACTCAGAGCGGCGATATCACTGTCTGACCGCACCTATGACACACTTTCGAGTGCCCTGATCATAACCAGAGGAGCACGACGTGACCGTTGTGACCGACACCGATCTCATCCCGGTACTCGATCTCTCAGGCCTGACCGCCGGCGATCCTGATGCGGTCACTGCACTCGGCCGCGAACTGCGACGGGCACTCGAGGACGTCGGCTTCTTCTTCATCACCAACCATGGCGTGCCCTGGGATCTGGTGCAGCAGGTGTACGACCACGCCCGGATCCTGCACAGTCAGCCGGCCGACCGGTTCGAGAACTGTCTGATGGATCGTGACCACGGCGGCTACCTCGGTTACGCCGGTGGCACGTCGTACGCGTCCGACATCGCCGGCGAGGTACGAACACCGAACCTGAACGCTGCTTTCTTCGTACATCGCGGCGGATACCGGCTCGACAACCGCTGGCCCGACCTGCCCGGCTTCCGGCCGGCGGTCGAGACCTACATCGACTCCGTTACCGAGCTCAGTCGCAGACTGTTGCCGGTGCTGGCTGTGTCGCTGGACCTGCCGCCCAACTACTTCGACCCGCACTTCGATGTGCCCTCGTGTGCGCTGCGACTGTCGCACTACCCAGTGGTCGACTATGGCCAACACGATTGGGGCTTGGCTGCGCACACCGACTCGACAATCATCACGCTGCTTCCAGCAAACGATGTGCCGGGCCTTGAGATACGACCGGCCGGGCACGATTGGGTCGTGCCACCGCAGCTGCCCGGTTCGTTCCTGATCAACAGCGGTGACATGTTGAAACGGTGGACCAACGGCCGTTTCCGCTCGACCGCCCACCGGGCACGCAACGGATCCGACGTCGACCGTTATGCGATCCCGTTCTTCTTCGGGGCCCGAGACGACGCGGTGATCGAGGCGCTGCCAACGTGCGTCAGCCACGAGAGCCCAGCCCGCCATGACCCGACCACTTACGGCGACTACCAACGGTGGTTCCTTAATCGGAACTACTCGAACGTGACCGGTGAGAACGCCGGCGAAAACGCGCCATAGGCCCAACAGCGATCAAAGACCTCAGAACCCGAGTCAACACTGTCAGCTACCGCGGACCCACCAGGCCCGAGAACAACCAGTTGATTACCGAATCGGCGGACAAGGAGGTGCACGTAGAAACAGCAGCAACCTTGGGTCGCTGAACAGCACTACCGGGTTCTCGAACAGCAACCCAAGGACCTCCTCTCGATCACAGATGACTGTCTGAGCCATCTCGGCGACGCTGACCTTCGACAGACGATTGGTCTCTACAACGTCAAAATCTACCTGGGCGTCCAGCACGACTTCGAAGGTGCCCCCGAGACAGCTCGTCGGCTCGAAGAGTCGTCAGACCCGTTCGCCAAGGCGGTTGGAACGTTCTGGCGATCAATCTTCGAGCTGAGGCTTGGGCACCCCAAGAAAACGGTGGCGTCGACCCAAGCGTCCATCGCGTTGGTGGCCGACATGACTCGATCGGTCCCTGTCAACCAGATCCTGGACGGCGCCGACCTCCTGGCTGGTCGGGCACATGCGCACCTCGGCGATCACGAGACAGAGGTCCGCGAGCTAACCAGCGTTCGACATCGTGGCTCGGCGCAGGCGCCACGCAGCATCCTCCTCACCGAAGCGTTGGCATCGCTGGGCGTCGCCTACGTAGCCCAGGGGGATCCCCGACTTCGGCTCGGGGCCGTGAACGGTCTGGGGTGAACCCCGCCCATTTCTCGGCCATGTTCGCTGATCTGCGGCAGCTATTCGAACCGGTCAGGTGAGGTAGCTCTGGCCCCGAACGTTGTTAGAAGTCGGTGTAAGCGCTGCTCGTTGCGTCGGTGATCCGGTAGCTTGTTGCGCCCAGATCGCTGCTTCCTGACTCGATCACCATCGTGCCTTCAACCCAGACAGCGCCCCAGGATTCGTCGACGGTCAGGCCGTTGTCTCTGTCTACCGTCACCATAACTGTCTGGTTGGGTGGTGGCGGCGGAACATGGATGCAGGCGCCGAACGTGGGCACGAGCAGGAACTCGGTGACGACGTCGTCGTCATAGGTGAGTGGCGCCACGAATCCAGCCAGTCGGACCTTCTTGCCAGCGAGCGCTGGATCCACGGCCTCTGGGTCGTACTCGGCCTGCATTTCTGCGTACAGCGCGTCTATCTCTTCGCTTCCGGGCTCGATGGCATCGAGTCGTTCTTCGAATCGGGCAATTATCTCTGCACCTGAAGACCCAGCGGGGATGAGATCGGTCCACTCGATCTCCGGAAACTCGGATTGGTCCGGCCCGGGTGCGTCGGCTGTGTTGGCAGTGGTTGTCTCGGCTGCAGCAGAATCTTTTTGTTGCTGTTCGGTTTCGGTCCACTCGTCGAGTGAAGCACCGTATTGGTGGCCGGCTGCCGAGCTTGGCGGGGTTGCATCAAGCGGCGCTGCCGAGCTTGGCGCGGCCACATCCAGCGGGGCTGGAACCGGTGTGGCTCCAGTGGCAACAGCAGCTTCTCGTTGTTCACTCGCCGTGACCACAGCTCCGCAAGCCGTAGCGGTCAACGCGAACAGAACAAGGGCTGCAGTTCGCAAGGCTGATTGGCGGGCAGTACGTTGCATTCGTGTCCTAGACCCGGACTGCGAGTCCGTCTTGGATGGATCGGCGATAGGCGATGAACCCGGGCACCAAGGACACCAGAGTAGCCCCAACAATGACTGCTCCAAGGATCAGGCCCTGGGTTGAGTCGAGCCATGGAAGTGAAATGTCGATGCCAACTCGATCTGCCACGAATGGCCTTCCAATCGCCAAGAGACCGTAAAGCAAAGCCACGCCAGCCAGGCACCCGGCGACCACGACCAGCAGCGTTTCAAGCGCGATCAGCAGCACGATTGTGGTCGGTCGAGCTCCGATCGCACGCAACACCGCGATCTCACGTCGCCGTTCGTTCAAGGTAGACAGAATCGTCGTCACCATGCCCAGCAGCCCAGCGATCAGCACAAAGCCGGACATGACGAAGAGCACCTGTTCGATGGTGGAGATCGTGCGCCAGAATTCGGCCAGGGTCGAACCTGGCGTGATCGCTGAAAGGGGCTCACCGCTGTAGTCATTGATGTCGCGCTGGGTGCGAAACGTCAGTGCCGGATTTTCGAGCCCCACCATGAACGCGGTGATCGAGGTTGGGGTCAGGTCGAATTGCAGTGCCTGCTCGGCGTTGAGTTGTAACCCAGAACGACTGCCGCTTTGCCAGTCGACGTGGATCGCCTCGATACCTGCCAGGCTGACATGTACCGCTCGATCGACGGGCGTGCCCGTGCGTTCGAGTACGCCAACGACGGTGAACGGTTTGTCGTCATGAGCGGCAAAGTCGGCCGACACCAGGCCATGGGAGATGATGAGTTCGTCGCCGACGTTGTATCCCAGGCTGCGAGCAACCTCAGCCCCCAACACGGCGTCGTACACCTCAGCGAACACCGTGCCACTTTTTATACTCAACGGCTTCTTGTTGCCGTAGCGATAGAACTCAAAATAGTCCTCGGTCGTGCCCATCACTCGGAATCCTCGGTGGGAATCACCGAGCGAGATCGGAACCGTCCAAGCAACCTCGTCGCGCGCCGCGATGGTCTCGTAGGACTCCCAGGTGACGTTGTTGGTTGCGCTACCGATGTGGAACACGCTGTAGAGCAGCAGGTTTGTCGGGCCACTGCGAGCGCCGACGATGAGGTCGGTCTGGGAGATGGTGTTGACGAAGCTCGACTTGGCTTCCTTGCGAACGACATCGACGCCGAGCAGCAGGGTCACGCTGATTGCGATGGACACGATCGTCAGGATCAGGCTGGTCTTGCGAAACCGGGCGCTCTTGAGCGCGATGCGCAGAAGCGTCATGTGGCTGGTTCTCTCTGACCATCGTGCTCGGCCAGCTCGATGACGCGATCGAACCGTTCGGCCAGCTGCGGATCATGACTCACGAAGATCAGAGTGCAACCCTGGGCGGCAACTTCTTGAAACAACAGGTCAAGGAAACGATCGCGATTGTCGGCGTCGAGGGCAGAAGTAGGTTCGTCGGCGATGAGAATTTCTGGGCCGCCGATGAGCGCTCGGGCAACAGCAACCCGCTGCTGTTGCCCAACGCTGAGTTTGGCGACCGGTGCCTTGTGGAGATCGTCGCCCAAGCTCAAGGACCGCAAAAGGTGCCGTGCCGTCTCCTCGACTGTCCCTGCGCTGGTGGCCCGATCTCGTTTGCGGTTCGAGAAACTGCATGAGACCACAACGTTCTCGAGCACCGAGAGGTAGGGAAGCAGGTTGAACTGCTGAAACACGACCCCAATATGGTCGGCCCGAAACCGGTCGCGCCCGCTGGGGGAGAGCGCCCCGATATTGGTACCGAGCAGCCGAATCTCGCCGGTGGTTGGGGTATGAATTCCCGCAAGAAGGTTCAACAAGGTCGTCTTGCCGCTGCCGCTGGCCCCGCGGACGAAGAGGTGTTCACCCGACTTCAGATGCAGTTCATCGATGGCAACGGTGTCGGCTGCCTGCCCTGGCCACCGGAATGTCACCTGGTCCAGCTCGATGACCGCGTCAGTCATGACTGCGAAGCGGTCTTGGACCGAGCGCTGGAGCGAAGGTGGACGACCACTAGTTGAACTGCAAGATGGTCGACGACGGGGACAGTTCGGCGGCTGACTGGCCGGCTTCAGATGCCCATTGCGCATCGATGTCCTGGAGCCCAGGGAACTCGGTGAACAAGGCTGTCAAGTCGAGCTGGCTGAGTTCGCCTGGCTCCTCGCACGTGAACAACCACGACGTCGTGACCTCGGCATGGCTTCCTTCGATCTCGAACTCGGAGTCGACATCGGCCGCGAGGGAGCACGCTGCTTGGTCATTGAAAGCGAGCAGGCCCCGGGCGGTGAGCACATCGGTTCTCTCGGCAACGATCGCCAGATCTTCGTCGGTTGTCGCCTCGTATTCGAAACCAAAGATGTTGTTCGCCGGGCTGATGAGGTCGACCACGACATCGCTCCCGTTCCAGGCCACGAACAGCTCAGCCGAGCCATGGACATGGGCATCGAGGCCGCCCGAGGCGCCCTCGTCGTCATGATCATCGTCGTCATGGTCGTCATGATCTTCGTCGTCGTCATGATCTTCATCGTCGTCGTGGTCGTCGTCATGATCTTCGTCGTCGTCATGATCTTCATCGTCGTCGTGGTCGTCGTCGGCCTCGACGGCGGTGTCGTGGTCGTCGTCGGCCTCGACGGCGGTGTCGGCCGAGGTCTCAATCGCGTCAGAGTCCGTCGTCGCACTTTCGTCGCTGCTTCCACCACATCCGGCCACGAACATAATGCAGACAACGGCTGTGACCAGCAGGACTGCTCGGCGGGTGCTTCGCACTAGTGCAACGTACATAAGTGTGGTTCCTTCTTGCTACGCGGCTACTCAGCCGACCGTGAAGCGGCGACTCCGCAGCCTGGCTGTGACTGAGCTGGTGCTCGCACCTGAGACTGGCTCTCAGTATTAGATCGTAACCAGGTGTGTTAGGCGAATCAAACGCCTATGAGACTGTTGGCTGGTTTTTGAGAGGTTGAGGCCTCTCGGTTGCTGCCCCCGGCGTGCGCCTCGTTATGCGACAGTGGCCCGGTTGGTGTGGCGTACGAGATCGCGAATCTCGCGACCAGCGAGCACAACAAAGAACTCCGCGACGCTGAGGCCGGCGATGGTTGCTCCGCCAGCGGTTCCGTAGTGGAAGCTGATGAGGAGGCCACCTACTACCGCGAGACTGCCGAGAAGGATCGAGACCAGCATGATCGCCGGCACGCGTCGCACGAGCAAAGTGGCGGTTGCTGGTGGCCCGACAAGTAGCCCGAACACAAGAAGCGTGCCAATCGCCTGGAAGCTCGCAACGATGCTCAGCGCCAACAACGACAACAACGCGGCGTGAGCGAGCGACGGGTACATGCCAAGGGTGTGGGCCTTGTCGCGATTGAAGGTCAGCGCCATGAATGGTCGATACAAGACCACCGTCGTGATCACGACCACGATGGTGGCGATCAGCTGTGCATTGATGTCGCTCCGAGTGACGCCGAGGACGTCGCCAAACAGAAGTGCCGTCACTTCTGTCGAGAAGGACCGGGCCCGGGAAACGATGACGATGCCGAGCGAGAGCATGCCAACAAAGAGCAGTCCTATCGCCGTGTCTTCTCGGACATCGGTTCGATTTGAGACCAGGCTGACGAAGCCGCTCATGACGAGTGCAGCGACAAACGCGCCAATGATTGGACTGAATCCCCAAAGTACGGCCAGAGCGATACCGGGGATAACGCCGTGCGCCAGGGCGTCGCCGAGAAATGCCAGGCCACGCAGTACTACCCACGTGCCGACCAGCGAGGTCGCGACGACCGCGACGAGCCCACCGATGAGCGCTCGTTGCATAAATGTTGGTTCGAAGGCGTCGATGAGCCAGTCCACAAGGGTCCCTGTTGATCTTGACTAGCCGGCGAGTGCGGTTGCGATCCGCTCGGCGTTGCTTCGCACCATATCGATGTACGTAGCGCCGTCAGAACCCGCTTCGCCGAGAGACTCAGAATAGAGCTCGACCACATCGATGTTGCCTACTTCGGTCGCCAGCGTCTGCACGAGCTCATCGGATGACGAGGAGTCGGCGAAGATGACTGGCACGCCCTCTGCGACGATGAGTTCGGCGAGTTCGGCGAGTGCCTGTGCGCTTGCGCCATCGGCGGTGCTTCCACTTGGGATCACGGCGCCAACGACCTCAAAGTCGTAGCGGTCAGCGAAGTAGCCGAAAACCTCATGGTTTGTCACTAGTACTCGTTGGTCGTCGGTGAGGTTTGCGAACGTCTCCGCGACCTCGGTGTCGAGTGATTCGAGCTGCGCTATGTACTCGTTTGCGCTGGCGTGCATGGCGTCTACGTCGACGCCATCGAGGTTGGCGGTGAGGTAGCCGAGGATCGCTGCCGCGGCGTCGGCCATCCGTGCCGGATCGGTGAAGAAGTGTGGATCGGCGCCCTCGTGGTCATGGCCGTCGTCGTGGTCTTCTTCGCCTTCATGGCCGTCGTCGTCGTGGTCTTCTTCGCCTTCATGGCCGTCGTCGTCGTGGTCTTCTTCGCCTTCATGGCCGTCGTCGTGACTGCCTTCGCCGAACTCGATCGTGCTGACTGCGCTAATTGCCTCGAAGACCGGCGTTCCGTCGGCCTCGACCGACTCGATCACATCAATCAAGCCTTCTTCGAAGTCGGCTCCGTTTACGATCAGCACGGCAGCGTCACCAAGCTGCGCAATCTGCTGCGCTGAGGCCTGAAAGTCGTGTGGGTCCGCACCGACCGGCATGATCGTGACGACGTCGACGTAGTCGCCGACCATTTGTTCCACGACATCACCCAAGATATTCGTGGTGACGGCGACAACGGGCCGCTCGTCGCTCTGAGCGCTCGTGACGGCGTCTGCTTGGCTCGCCCCGGTGGTCACCGCGGCGTCGTCGCTGCCACCACACGATGCGGCGAGAAGGGAAAACACGGCGATCAGCGCGACCCGTTGCCAAGACTTCATTACATACTCCAGAATGGGAATCACTATCATTTCATAAATCGTAGAGGGCTCAAGGTGCTGACCACAACCAGAATGGGAATCGTTTTCGCTTTTGTTTCTCGTAGCTTGTACGGGTGTCGACCGCCATTGCCACAACGAACCTGCGTGTTGACTTCGGTCAAACCGTCGCCCTCAGGGACCTTTCGATAGGAGTCCCTGCTCGTTCGTCGTTGGCAGTAATTGGCCCAAATGGGTCCGGCAAGTCGACGCTGCTCAGCGTGATCGCGGGAACCCGTGAACCAACGGCGGGATCGGTCGAGGTCTACGGCCAGGCGGCTGCCTTGGTCTTGCAATCGACCGACGTCGACAAAAGCCTGCCGATCACCGTGGAGGACACCGTGGGTATTGGTCGTTACGCGAGCCTGGGCATGTTTCAACGATTTGGCCGCGCCGACCGGGATGCTGTCGAGCGGTCAATGCATCGCCTCGGTATTACCGACCTCGCTCGCCGTCAGCTCCATGAACTCTCAGGTGGTCAGCGTCAGCGAGCGTTTGTCGCTCAAGGCATCGCACAGGTGGCCGATGTCCTCTTGCTCGATGAGCCGGTGACAGGGCTCGACATGTCTTCCCGGCAAGTCATTCTTGAGCTGATCGACGAGGAGGTCGACGATGGCAAGACGGTAGTCGTGACCACACACAGTCTCGACGAAGCCCGCCGTTGTGATCTCGTGCTCCTGCTAGACACCGTGGCAATCGCATTTGGCACGCCCGACGAGGTGCTGACGGAGACTCATCTCCGACGAGCCTTCGGGGGCCATTTCCTTCAAGTTGGCGACGACATCATTCTCGACGATCCTCATCACTCCCACTGACCCCGCACTGCTGGCTCGTTCGGGAGTATGGGTCATTCTCAATCGTTCCCAGTTTCGAGTATCCTCAACGAGTGGTTGATCTTGAACTAGATGCAGAAGTAGCAGAGCTGCTGCGAGGCGAGGATCAGCGGTACACGACGGGTCGGCGGCGTCTCGTACATGTGCTGCAGTCCGGCGGGGGCCCGCTGACCATGATGCAGATCCTGGCGAATGACGATTCGTTGGCGCAGTCAAGCGTCTACCGCAACCTGACCATCCTCGAAGACGCAGGGGCGGTCACTCGGATCGTTACGCAAGATGACTTTGCTCGCTACGAGCTGGCCGAGCACCTGACCGAGCACCACCATCACCTTATTTGCTCATCGTGTGGTGACGTCCTCGACTTCTTGCTCGAGGCCAAGACGGAAACGGCGCTCGACAAGGCGCTTGGCGACGTGGCCAAGAAGCTTGGCTTTGCCGTCGAGGGGCACAGTCTGGACCTGCTCGGGGTGTGTGTCGACTGTCAAACCGCGTAGCTGGCCTCGGCGCAGTCGAACGCCCGGTTTGCTCGGGTCCTGTGATGGGTCCATCTGACTGATTGTGAGACTCAGTCTCATTACCGGTAGGCTGATCGGATGCAAAGCTCCCAGCCAGGGGTCGTAGTTCTGGATTCCGTCGATGCCCATCGCGGTGATCGGCTCGCTCTCGACGGGGTATCCATTGCGGTGCCTATGGGAAGTATCGCTGCGGTGATGGGTCCAAATGGGTCCGGCAAGTCGACGTTGTTTGGTGTGATAAGTGGGCGACTGCGACACTCGACCGGAAGCGTGAGCGTCGGCGGCGAAGTCGCCGAAGTGCTGCAAACGGGTGGCATTGACACGCATCTGCCGTTGACGGTTGAAGACGTCGTGCGTCAAGGGCGTTATCGTTCCCGTGGCCTGTTGCGACCGATGACCCGAGACGACCAGCGGCTGATCCGCGAGGCCATCGACGTGGTCGATCTTGCGGCTCATCGGCGCACACCGATTCACGCCTTGTCGGGTGGGCAGCGCCAGCGCGCCTTCTTGGCGCAGGGCATTGCGCAGCAATCTCCCATACTGCTGCTCGACGAACCGACTGCCGGGGTCGATGTCAACACCCAAACTCGAGTCGCCGAGGTCGTGCGTTCTATTGCAGCGTCGGGCACGACGGTCATGATCTCGACACACAGCCTTGATGATGCTGTGCAGTGTGATCTGATGGTGGCACTCGCGGGTCGCTGCCTATGTTGTGCGCCGCCCGCCGAAGCACTCGATGATCCCGAGGTCGCCGAACTCCTCTCGCCTCACACGTCGCCCTACGTAAAGCGCTGACGTCGACATCGTTCGAGGTGGCCCCGCACTCTTGCCGACCGCGTTTGGTGACTTTGTTGCCTACGCCTATGACGGGACCGGCGGGGCCCAACATGCCGCGATTGTCAGGCAAGATCCGAGCTCAGCCACCGGCCCAACGTTGGTCCGTCTGCACTCACCATGCGTAACAGGAGACATCTTCGGCTCGCTGCGTTGTGACTGTGGCGCCCAGCTGCACCCGGCGCTCGACATGATTAGTCGTGAAGGTGTGGCCATGATCGTCTTCCTTGACCAAGAGGGGCGGGGCATCGGCCTTACGAACAAGATTCGTGCGTACGTGTTGCAGGACGGCGGACTCGACACGGTCCAAGCAAGTATTGCGCTTGGTTTCCCGCCTGATGAACGTCGTTACGACGACGCGGCGCCGATCCTAGACGACCTTGGTGTTGACGGCGTGAGGCTGCTCACGAACAACCCACGAAAGGTCGATGAACCTTCTGCCTATGGGGTGGTCGTTAAGGAGCGGGTTCCTCTGATGGTTGAACCGAATCCCCACAACGACCGGTATCTCGCAGTGAAGGCGCGCAAGCTCAATCATCATCTTCCGAATGGCGAAGGCTGAACGGGCGAACGAGCGTTCCGCGGTGTCAGCGTTGACTGGTGCGAGCGAGTGTCGCTGCGTGGTCCAAGACCTGATCAGGGATCGTGAAGCCGCGTGGGCGGATGACGGTCCGTGTCGTTGGGTCCACCAGCGCGGTGACGGCACCGATCTCTATTTCGACATTGCCATTTGGGAGCAAAGTCAAGCGGTGCGTAACGGAACCGGTGCAGCTCAGTAGTGAGGTCGAATCGAGGTACTCGGACAAATCCATCAGGATGCTCCTTGTTGTGGTAATTGGGTCGTGGATGTGAAGGCTTAAGGGCGGGGCGCTGGGGTGGCGGTCGCGTCTATGCCAGTGCAATCAAGGTCGACACCGGTTATGCACTGGGTGATGCGTTGTGCGGCCCGTTGCGCGCCCCAGAGATTTCCGGACGCTGGACCGAGACTTAGAGTGGCAAGCCGACCCATGACAAAGGCGCGATGGGGACCCAGGCGCAAGTTGGTATCGACGATGGGTAGGCCCCCGATGGAGTCGACATCATCGAGAAGCGGGCGCAGCGATCGAATAGCGTTCGCGTCGGTTCGAGTGCCGGTTGCTAGCCACACGCGGTCAGCCGGCACGGTCAAACCGTCACTCAACTCCAGGAGACCCGTCTTGTCGGGAGAAAGAGTCGCTCGGCGGACCACGGTGGATTCCCGCAAGTCGATCTGGCCGGCTCCGCCAATGTCCGTCAGCCGCTGATGAACCCAATTCGGCATGCTGCCCCCCGCCCGCGCCTTGCTCGCCATCGCGAGCCGCCGGGCCGGGTCGAGTTCCGCGTGGAAGAATTTGAGGTACTTCGGTCCGAGCCAACCGGGTGCCGTGTCGAAGTCGCGCACCCGTAGATTCTCGCGACTGATGAGCTGGACAGTCGCGCCGCGCGAGGCTGCGCCCAGAGCAAGGTGCGCGGCCGTCAAGCCACCGCCGACAACGACGACGCGGTCTCCATCGAGACCGGGCAAGGCTCGGAGGTCGACGTCATAGCCGCTTGCGATCAAGCCAGCTCTCTGGCCTAGTAGAGGTTCAATCCAAGCGGGTGTATTCCGTCGATGCGGGTTGGTTGCGACGATCACGTTGCGGGCCGAGATGATGTGGTCGCTGCACTCGATGCGGAGTTCACGGCCACGACTTGTGATCCGCCATGGAGGTGTGGCCAACGGTGGTTCAAGGTCGTAGTGGTCGATGAGGAAGCGGCAGAACTGCTCGAAGGCGCACGTTGTCGGCAGGTTGTACGGCAAACCTGATTGAGCGAGGCCCTGGGAACGGATGAAGTCGGGGAGTGCGTAGGGGTCTGGTGCGGGGTGGTGGACCGCTGGTGATCTCAGCGTCTTGATTTCCGCTCGAGCAAACTGCTGGGACCATGTCGTGAGCCACGATGGACATCGGTCGATGGTCGTGATGGTCAGGTTGGGGTCTGCCTGCCGAAGATGCACCGCAGCAGCAAGCCCGTGGGGACCAGCGCCGATAATGCAAATGTCGGTCTGCGTTGAACCTTTCGCCATCGACCGAGTTTACAAAGAACAAGAACCATTATCAAACTACTAACGGATACCAAAAACCAGACCAAAGGGGCGATCGCACTGAGCAGCCCGCCGGTCAGAACGTCATATCCCCATGCCTGGCGCAGAAAGAGGACACTGTTTAGCCCGAGCGCTACGAAGCCAGCAAAGAACGCCAGTGCGGAGAAGTTGGCGGCACTGAACGATCGATTCGAGAGCAACGCCAGATCCAGAATAGGTTCAGGATGTGAACCCTGGCGGCTCACGAAGTAGGCGGTGATAACAACACCGGCGGCCACACATAACAGCGTGCGAGCATCGGTCCAACCCCACACTTCGGACTGCGAGATTCCCAATGCGAGGGCGGCGAGGCCAACCGTGATCAGGGCAGCTCCCAGATAATCGGGGCGATGCTTGTGCGGTTGGCGGGCGGACTCGTTGAGGCGGCGACCGTTTATGGGGTCTGGCCGTCAGATGGCCGAAATGTTGCGGTCTATCTCACGGTGAGTGCCAATTGACGACCGCTGACCTCACACATCGTGAGATCGTCATCGTTGAGCACGCGGAACGCCCCCTCGCCGTTGTGAAAGAACTCCAGACGCAGGGGCCCCAGCCAGCAATACCGCTAACCGTGACCGATCATGCGCGATTTGGCCACTCAGCGCCGAAGTCGACCGCAACATTTCGGCCGCTTGACGGGCAGACCCCTTATGCCGCTCGCCAGCGACATTCTGATCAAGCGACGTCGCTTGCGCTCACACATAACGTCACGCTGAATCCCGAGCGCGTAGCGAACGGCGGCGCTGCACTCCGGCCCTATTGCAGTGCACGATATTCGCGTGCACTAAACCTTCGGTCAGAGATCTGCAGGCTTGTCGGTCCCGTCGCTTGTCTGGCTCGTTTCGGCGGTCTCGGCCCAGATGCTGTCTTGGATGTCAATGAGCTGCTTGGCGCCAGCCTGGCACTAGGCGCAGATGAAAACGTCGCCCGCGTCGCTGAACGAGCCGCGCACTCGCAAGCGGTGGCAGACGACGCAGGTGACTGCAGCTGGAGGCACCGCAACATCTTCGCACCTCACGCTTGAATAGACGGGCAGAGGCGATGTGAGCGCGTCCCGCAGTCAAGTCCGGTCTTCACAGCTGGCGATCGGATTGGTAGCCACCATCGGCGAGCCAAGTGCGCGCTCGCCCCAGGCCAGCATCGTCACGGAACCGGTGCCAACGCGTGTACTCGCGCTCGTGTCGACTGAGTTCGGTTTGGAACCGTCGGAATGCTCCAGACCCGGTAAGCGCTTCCGCGAGAACCGATGCAAGATCCGGTTGGTCGATTGTTGCCACGAATCGCTGCATCGCCTCGTATGCGGGCCCTGATCCGAGTCCGACCACGAGCAGCCATCGATCCGATGCAGCGTCAAAGTCGGCAGGGCCCTGGTCGACGTTGAACAGCTGCGCTGGCCACAATGCTCCGTCGGCCATGTCGATGAAGGACTCGCTTCCGGCGGACTGGTCGAGTGCTTCGCAGAGTTCGTCGAGGGCGACTGGCAACGGAATCAGATCCACTGCGGTGCGGTTCGCATGATGGTCAAGTTCGGTGATGAGTTCCGCATCGCCGGTCCAGCCTCGGTCACCTAACGCCTCGATCAGCGGGCGAGCGATTGCGACCAGGACTTCGGAGCGTTCGGCGCGCAGGAGCGCACTGCCAGCGTGTTGGAGCCCATCGAGGGGAATGTCGTCGGTCAATATGTCCTCGACCGACTGGGTGTCAACGCCCGCAATGCGGAGTTGCTTCAACCACAGGTCACGACTCATCCACTGTTCCCGTCCATCACCGAACAATCGACGTTAGATCCGCGTTCAGGCCTGGCCCGGACAATGACCCGCGAAGCGCACGCGCATTCAGGCCATGGCTACACATCAAGACTGGGTAAGGACGCCCGCGCCGGAGCGGGCGAGGGTGACCAGCGAAGTCTCCGACCTCGATCCCGGCGTCAAGGCCCACCGCCACGATGCGGTCGTCTCAGAGGACGATGTCGCCGACTACGTCACCGTCTGGCCCCATCGTGACGATGCTCGCTTCCGCCACGACGATGGTGCGTCCCTCGACCCAAACTGGCCTCGACCTCTGGCGCTCCGAATCGCATAGTCTCGATGTCCTCTTCTGCGTCTGACCCCAGCTGCGCAAGGAGCTTAGTTGCGCAGTTCCTTTCAGTGGAGCGTCGCATGACCCGGTCAGCGACTCGGATGCGAGGTGAACCACGCCGCACAACGCGGCCCAGGAACTCATCGACGCGGAGCTCCAGCAACGAGCCGGTGCGACACAGCCGGACATCGAAACCAGCGTCACGGCGCTCGGCCGTGGGCCGCGGATGGGCCGCGAGAGCCTCGGAAATACCCGCAAAGCCGCACAAACGTTCGCAATCACCGGCAACTCGCGGGGAACGCTAGATCCTCACTGTCGCAATGAAAAACCGGCCGAATTGGCCGGTTTTCAGGAGAGCGGGTACGGGGAATCGAACCCCGGTATTCAGCTTGGGAAGCTGATGTTCTACCATTGAACTACACCCGCTGGTGGCCGTGATCTTACGTGCTGACCAGCGTTTCGGCCACTCGGTTTGCTGGATCAGCTGGTCAGGACCTCAATCAGAATGTCGTTAGCCCCATCGCTGGTCGTGCGATCGTCATCGAGTCCAGCGTTAACCAGCGCTGCGTCGTCGTCGCTGAGCCTCGTGACTGCGTCACGGATGCAACCGGCGTTGGGTGATGATCCCGCGTCTTTGGCGGGCTTAATGATGGTCTCGACAAGATCGCCGCGAATGGCTGGCCCGAAGTCTGCGTCGTCGATATCGCACTGCGTCACGTGCAGCAATGCGGTACGAACCGATGCGTCGTAGCGCCCCAGTAGATCCGCCACGGCCATGTCAGCAGAACCTTGCACGGCATCGCAACGCGTGCGCCATTGCCACGAGACAAGGTTCGCGCCGACCAAGTCCGCGGCAGAAAGGAACACCCGGCGCAGATCTGGCCCAGACATTTCGAAGCAGAACCCACAATCAAGCATCACTAGGACACTGCTGAGTTGTCCCCTGCCGTGTCCTAAGGTCGACATCATGGCAACAATGGTCTTGGTACACGGCGCATGGGGTGGGTCCTATGGGTTCCGCACGCTCCGTCCACTTCTGGCAGCAGCTGGGCACGACGTCTTCACACCCAGCCTCACCGGTATCGGCGAGCGCTCGCACCTTGCGGGGCCCGAGGTCAACCTGAGCCTTCATATGCAGGACGTACGCAACACGATCTTCTACGAAGACCTCGACGACATCGTGCTGCTTGGATTCAGCTACGGCGGCATGGTTGTAACCGGCCTACTCGACGACATAGGTGACAAGGTTCGCCATCTGGTCTACCTCGACGCACTCGTACCGGCCGACGGCCAGAGCAGCGCTGACGTCATCGGGTCCCCTGGCAGGATGCTGACTGACGCTGTCGATGGCTGGGCCATCAGACCGATTCCTCGCGAGCTGGACACCCCCGAAGCCACCGCCTGGTCAAACGCTCGACGCGTCAACCAACCGATCGGCACGTTCACCGAACCAGTGTCGCTTTCCAAGCCGCTCGAAGACTGGGACTTCGCCCGCACCTTCATCAAGGCCAGCGCTGACCCTACCGAAGCCGATAACTCAGCATTCTGGACCGCAGCTCGGCACGCTGAAGCCTCAGCGGCGTGGGGCTACCACGAGATCGCCACCAATCACATGGTGCCGATGAACCGGCCCCAAGAGTTGGCGAACATCCTGCTCGGCCTGGCTGCGGCCTAGCCCTCAGCTACCCCACCGAGTAGCAACTGCTCATCCACCATCGACGCTAGGTACTGCTCAATTCTGTGCAACAGGCGGCCTTCATCATCGGCCATCTCTTCACTATGTCCGAAGAGTTCGTTGCCGGTGGCCTCGATGCCCGCATGTGCCTGACGCACCAGGCCGCGGGCTGCAGTAGGCGACGCAGCACGTGCAGTTCACCGGCAAAGCCCACGGTGAAAGTCAAAGTGAGAGGGTCCTCAACAGGTACCACGAGCAAACAATGGCCGGGGACACTCTGGCCCGAGGTCCGCCACGAGGCTTTGTTGCTCATTGGCTTACGCTGGCGACATGGTTCTGTCGTTGAATCCGCATGCTTCCTTCACCAAACCTGCCGGACCCGTCGTGGTTGTGGTTGCTGATGGCGTCGGTCATGCACCGCATGGCCCGTCGAACGCGGTGACCGAAGCCAACACCCCGACCATCGACCAGCTCATAGCTGGGCCACTTGCGATCAACATCGCCGCCCACGGCACCGCTGTTGGACTGCCCTCTGACGATGACATGGGCAACAGTGAAGTCGGCCACAACGCCATCGGTGCAGGCCGGATCTTTGCTCAGGGCGCCAAGCTGGTGAACCGGGCGATCGAGACCGGCCACATGTGGGACTCGCCTACATGGCATCAACTACTGCATCACGGGCGCACGGGTACCTTGCATTTGATCGGGCTGCACAGCGACGGCAATGTGCACTCACACACCGACCACCTCTACGCGATTGTCCACCAGGCCGCCATCCAGGGCGTCACCCGGTGTCGGCTTCATATTTTGCTCGACGGCCGCGACGTGGGTATGCGTTCCGCCCAGCTCTACATCGAGGCCACCGAGAAGGTCCTGGCGGCGGTAAATGCAGACCATGATGTGGACTTTCGCATCGCGTCGGGCGGCGGGCGTATGACCATCACGATGGATCGTTACGGCGCCGACTGGCCCATGGTCCAACGTGGCTATGACTGCCATACCCATGGCGTCGGGCGCCAGTTCGCAACAGCTGCCGAAGCGGTCGACGCGTTCTACAACGAATCTGACGACGACCCGAAACCAAAGGGCGATCAGTATCTCGATTCGTTCATCGTTGCCGATGACGGTGCGCCAATCGGGACGATGTCTGATGGTGATGCAGTGCTGTTGTGGAACTTCCGAGGTGATCGTGCCATCGAGATCAGCCAGGCGTACGAGTCCACTGAGTTCGATGCCTTTGACCGCAGTGACCCTGTTTCCCACACCCCGCATCCCGACGTCTACTTCGCTGGGCTGCTGCAGTACGACGGTGACTTGCAGATTCCCGGTCACTATCTGGTCGAACCGCCTGCGATCGATCAGACCATGGGCGAGTATCTCGCCGCCGCTGAGATGCGCTGCTTTGCTATCAGCGAGACGCAGAAGTTCGGGCACGTGACGTTCTTCTGGAACGGCAACCGGTCCGGATACCTCGACGCATCCCTCGAAACCTATATCGAGATTCCCAGCGACAATGTGCCGTTCGATCAAGCGCCTGCAATGAAGGCAGCCGAGATCACCAACGCCACCATCGAGCTGCTGCGCAACGGCCAATACGACTGGGGACGTATCAACTACGCCAATGGCGACATGGTCGGCCACACCGGCGACCTGGCCGCGACCATCAAATCAATGGAAGTACTCGACGACGCCTTGGCACGCCTGCTCGATGTGGTTGTCAACGAGCTTGACGGCGTGGTCATCTTCACCGCCGACCACGGCAACGCCGACATCATGTACACCGAGAAGGACGGCGTTCGTTCACCCAAGACCTCACACACGCTGAGCGCTGTGCCGTTCGCGGTGCACTGCCAGGATCCAGAGCAGTACCAGTTGGTCGCCAACAGCAATGCCGGGCTAGCCAACGTCGCCGCCACCGTCATCAGCATCCTGGGCTTCGAACCACCAGCCGACTACCAGCCCAGCTTGGTGGCGTCTCGCTAGCGGCAGCCTCTGGCGGTTGTCGCAGCCTTGCAGTGCCGTCATAAACACGCCTTCGAAGCCCGGCGAACCCAGATCTTGCATGGAACCAACCCAAACGGGGACCATGACAATTAGCGAGAGCGACCCCGAAATCTCTTCACCGATCTTGAAGAGGCACTCGGCCATTCTGCCGCCAACGCCCGTATGTAACTTCTCCCCTATCAACCAGCAGACCAGCTTGTGACGCGAGTCGACATGCATGCCCAGACCGCGTTATTGCGCGGCGAAATAGCCGAGCGTCGCGCAGATGGCCGAATTGAGACACGCACCGAGATCACCGACCTCAAGGTTTGGGTTCAGCGGTGGGTTAGTGGCGCAGCTGCTGTGAATCTGGTGGCACTGTTCGCCGCGCTCGCTACCTGACCGACCGCTTCCGTTCGGCGAGTTGGCCGCGGCCCGGTGCGCCAAGAACTTCGATGCCAGTCTCGGTGGCACGCGCAACGATCTCACCGCGGCTCATCGTCAGTTCAGGCCAGCCGGTGATCTGCCAACCGTCATAGGGCGAGTAGCCAGCATTCGAATGCATGGTTGACCCGTCGATCGTGCGCGTGTCGTTCGGGTTCCAAATGACGATGTCAGCGTCAGAGCCAGGCGCGATAGTTCCCTTGCGGGGATACATGCCAAAGAGCCGCGCCGCAGTTGTACTGGTCACTTCGACGAACGTAGCCACCGAGATCTTGCCCGTCGCAACACCTTCACTCCAGAGCACCGGCATCAGGGTCTCGAGCTCGGCCATGCCATGGCGAAGATCACTGGCGGTCAGGTTGGGATCCAGCTTGTCGTCGAGTGTCCATGGGGCGTGGTCCGTGCACACCGTGCTGACCGTGCCGTCGTTCAGTCCCGCCCACAGTGCGTCGCGGTCAGCGTCGGTACGAAGCGGTGGTGCTCCTGCGTATTTGGCGCCGTCGGGTTCGCTGAAGCGCGACTCGTTCAGGTGTAGATAGATCGGGCGCGTCTCGACATGCACGGGCAGCCCACGAGCACGAGCCTTGCGGCAGGCGTCGAGCGCTGCGGCACTAGACAGGTGCACCACATAGGTCGTAGCGCCCGTCGTCGCGCAATAACCAACAGCACGTTCGGTCGCAATTCGTTCAGCCTCGACGGGTCGAGACTTCGGGAAGTGGCTGGCGTCGGTGTGGCCAGCCTCGTCAAGTGCATGCCCACAACAGTTCATGATCGCGGGATCCTCGCAATGCACCAGCACCACGGTTCCGGCGGCAGCTGCGGCCTGCATGGCTCGCAGGTACCCATCGAGATGGCGATCAAAGCGGCGAAACGACATGAAGATCTTGATGCTCGGATGGCCGGCTGCCGCCAACTCTTCGATCTGGGCGATGCCCTCGTCATCGGGGTTGAGCAACACCGTGTGCTGGAAATAGTCGACGATCGCATTGGCAGCAGCATCGGCATTGTCGCGCTCGAGACCGGCCTTCATCTGTTCACCCGGTTGCGGGAACGACATGTTCCCTACGGTCGTAACGCCGCCAGCAGCAGCAGCCCGAGTGCCGACCTCGAAGTCGTCGACCCAACGCCAGCTATCTGGCCCTGTGCCGGGTGCTGTCAGGTGCACATGTGCATCGATACCACCGGGCAACACATAGCGATCGGTCGCATCGATCTCGTTGATGCCCTGCATCTCGCCGCCAAGCTGCACGATGACACCATCTCGAATACCAACATCGGTGATGGCTTCTGACCCACCGGTCACCACCATGCCATTGCGAATTACAACATCCATCAGGCGCTCAGAGTGACTTCATAAACGTGGCGAGGGCCTCGTTCACGATGTCGGGATGGCTCATGTTTGGTGCATGGGCAGCGCCGTCTACAACAACCACACCGCGGCTGTCGGCAACAGCGTCGGTGAACAAACGAGCCCGATCGACCGTTATCGCCTGATCTTCACCGCCATGAATCGCGAGCACTGGGCAGGTGATTTCACCGGCGCGGGGTTGTACATCGTCGCGAGAAAACAACGCAGCACCGGCCAGGTTCAGATCATGCTTTTCAAGGTTGGCAATCCAGCGAGGAATCCATTCAGCTGCCAGGGCCTCATCGCCCAGGATCAGGCCGGAAACACCTTCGGCTACGGCTCGCTGGGTGGCCGGGTCGCCGCTGGTGAAGCCGGCCAGCATGCCATGATAACCCTCGATTGTTTCGGCATCGTCAACGTCGGCGCATGAGTCGATTAACACCAGCGCCCGAACTCGATCGGGGTGCGCCAACGCGGCCCGGATAGACAAGAAGCCACCCTGGCTCATGCCGACGAACACCGCCTGGTCAACACCGCAGGCATCCAGAACAGCTACGGCATCGTCGGCCGAGTCCCAGTAGCTGAAGTCGCCGGTGGCTGGCGTGTCGCCGAAACCACGTTCGTCCCAGCAGATACATCGGTAGTCCCCTGCGAACGCCGCTACCTGGGTATCAAACATGGTGTGGTCCATCAGGAACCCGTGGCTAAACAAGATGACAGGCCCATCACCCCCGCTGTCTTCGTAGCGAATGGGTGTGTCGTTCACAGTCACGGTTGCCATCACCTGACCTTAGTGCCGCGCTCTCTAGTGGTCAGCTAGCCAAGCGTCCTAGTGTCGCGTACATGGGGACAAGCAATATTCCGGGGTTCGATCCAGACCATGCGTCGATACCACAACTGATTCGAGCATCGACCCAGCACTTCGCCGATCGCAACGCCATTCGCGACGGCGACGTAACGCTGACATACCGAGAGCTCGGACAACGTATAGACCAGGCGGCTCGAGCGTTCGTGGCATCCGGTGTGCAGGCCGGCGACACGATCGCTGTGTGGGCGCCAAACTGTTGGCAGTGGGTCGTAGCTGGACTTGCCGTGTCAAGAGCTGGCGCCGTGCTTGTGCCGATCAATACACGATTCAAGGGCAACGAGGCCGCCTACGTGTTGAATGCCGCTTCCGTGAAGATGCTGTTCGTCGTCGATGGTTTCTTGGACACCGACTACAGCGGCTCATTGGTCAATCAAGATGTGCCGAAACTGGATGCCACCGTTGACCTGACCAGCGGCAGAGCACCGGGCACCACCAACTTCGAGGACTTCCTTGCGCGTGGCGATGGCCCAGCCGCAGCCAAATATCAGGCCGAAGTCGAACTCCGCACCGACACATTCCGACCCGACGACGTCGGCGCGATCATGTTCACGTCGGGCACAACCGGCCATCCCAAAGGCGTCCAGATAGTGGGCGGAGCAATCATCCGGGTATTCCATCCCTATGGCGAAGCACTGGGCGTGAAACCAGAGGACCCCTATCTTTTGGTCAATCCATATTTCCACGCGTTCGGCTACAACTCTGGTGTGATCGTGTGCCTGATGTTTGGCGCAGTGAATCTGCCGGTGGCGACCTATGACGCCGGCGAAGTGCTGGCCACCATTGAGCGCGAAAAAGTAGCTGTATTCCCCGGTCCACCGGCATTGTTCCAGGGCTTGCTTAACCATCCCGACCTAGCCCAATTCGACCTCTCATCGCTACGGTCATGTGTGACCGGCGCCGCGTCAATTCCGGTCGAGATGATTATCGAAATGCGAGATCGCCTGGGCTTCGAAACCATCGTGACGGCCTATGGCATGACCGAAACATCTGGCCTTGCTACCTACACCCGGCCGGGTGACTCTCCCGAACTGATTGCATCGACATCAGGCTGTGCTGCGGCAGGTGTGGAGCTTCGTGTCGTCGACCCCTCTGGAGTCGATGTTGAGCCTGGAGCCGAGGGTGAACTGTGGGTACGCGGATTCCAAGTAACCCCCGGATATCTAAACGCACCCGAGCAGACGGCTGAAGCCATCGATGCCGATGGCTGGCTACACACCGGCGATATCGCGGTGATGGACGAGCAGGGTTACATCGACATCACCGATCGCATGAAAGACATGTTCATCATGGGTGGCTTCAACGCCTACCCAGCTGAGATCGAACGCATGCTGCTTGAGCACCCGTTGGTGGGTATGGCCGCGGTGATTGGTGTGCCCGATGATCGCATGGGCGAAGTCGGCACCGCGTTCATCGTGCCGAGCCCCCAAGGCGCCCCCGAGCCTGACGAACTCATCGCCTGGTGCCGCGAGTACATGGCTAACTACAAGGTTCCCCGCCATGTCTTCATCGTCGATGACCTTCCTTTGACGGCGTCGAACAAGGTCCGCAAACCCGACCTCCGTATCCTCGCCACCGACCTTTTGGGAAAATAGAGAGCCCGTAAACCTGCGTCCGGGTGAACAGTCAAGGGTGAGTTCGAAGCGTTCGCCGCACCAGCCGTCAAGCAAATAACGGCCTTCGATAAAGACGGTCGTGACCTCGGCGTGGATAACAGGGGATAACAACAGTCTCGGAACAGGTGAAAGATCGCTCGCTCAGCCGCGTGATGTTATTCACGGGGGCAGTTTCGCCTGTGGCCCAACGGTCGGCACCGGAACCGCCAGCTCGTCTACGGCCAGGTCATCGATACAGCTCACCATCAGCATGATCGTGACTAATCAAACTGCAACACGGCGCATGTTCAGAACCGTGTTGGTTACCGTTCCGCAAATGTCAGCGCCTAGTTCGAGTCGATTTACTTCACAAGGCGTGAACCAAGGGAACTTCAACCAGACCGACTGGGCGCTGTTGCTTACCATCTCGCTGATCTGGGGATCGTCGTTTCTCTGGATCGCGATTGGCCTCGATACATTTCATCCTGCGGCGATCGCATTTTTTCGCATGGTGTTCGGCGCTCTGGTTCTTGTGTTTGTACCAGCGGCCAGGCGTCCAATGCCACGTTCGACATGGCCTGCGCTGCTCGTCGTCACCCTCGCCGGAAACTCCGCACCGGCAATCTTTTTCCCGCTCGCTCAGCAGCGAGTCGAGTCCTCGGTTGCGGGCATGTTGAACTCGGTTGGCCCCATCCTGGTTCTGCTCATGTCAGTCGCCATGCTGCGCAAGGCGCCAGAGCGGAACCAGATCGTGGGCCTTGGCATCGGACTATGTGGTGCAATCGCTATTGCGGCCGCGAACCTGACCGGCTCCGAGGCCGAGCCGCTCGGGCTGCTCTTCGTCTTGTGCGCCGTAGTCGGCTATTCGATCTCGAACAACTTCCTGCCCCCACTCGCCCAGGCTTACGGTGGCGCCGCGGTAATGGCACGAGCAATGGTCATCAGCTCTGTATTGCTCGCACCCTGGGGATTGTGGGGGCTTACCCGGTCGACATTCGAATGGCGACCGGCGCTTGCCATCGTGCTCCTGGGTGTGTTCGGCACCGGTATCGCACGAACCTTGTTCGCGACCTTGAACGGCCGCGTTGGAGCCCCTCGAAGCTCGCTCGTGGGCTACCTGGTTCCTATCGTGGCCATCGTGCTGGGTGTTCTCATCCGCCACGAATCAGTGGATGCCGTCGAACTCGTCGGCACGGCGCTGATCTTGTGCGGCGCAGCCCTGATCAGCCGCGGCTCTCGATAACACGAAACGCGTGCACCCATCAAGGGTCTAACCCTTAATGAGACGTAGTGTCACCTGATGGGACAAATCGAGGACCGTCTTGATGCAATGGGTGTGGAGCTGCCGCCAGAGGTCGTCGTGCCACCTGGTGTCAAGTTGCCGTTCGCATTCATAAACGTGCGGGGCGACCGCGCGATCGCGTCAGGACATGGTCCGCAAGGACCCGACGGAAAGGTCACCGGGCCCTTCGGGATCGTGGGCCACGATGTCACGGTTGAACAGGCCTATGAATCTGCCCGCCTGGTGGCTCTTTCAATGCTGGGTTCACTTCAGCGAGAACTCGGCACGCTCGATCGCATAAGCGGCTGGATCAAAGCACTCGGCATGGTCCGGTGCGGCCCTGACTTCGGACAGCACCCTGCAGTGATCAACGGCTTCAGCGATCTGATTCTTGAACTGTTCGGACCCGAAGTTGGCCGCCATTCACGCTCTGCAGTGGGAATGAGTTCGTTGCCGTTCGGTATGCCCGTCGAGATCGAAGCCGAAGTCCTCGTTCACCCGTAGTCTCCAGCAAACAATCACCACGCTCAGTGCCGACAAATGGTTGCGCGCAGCCACTGTTAGCTCACCACGCGAGTGTGCACTGGTAATTCACGGCCAGTTCGCCCTGGGTTGTGGCGGTGCAGTCCGACATGGTGCAACGCCCACGGACCTAACACCGATTGTCGAGGTCTGTCAGTCGCAGTTCTAAAACACTTCGGACGGGCCGCCGCTGTCCAAATACAGCCGAACAACCGCCGACGTCGCAACAAGCCCGCTCGCCGCCTGAATCACGCTACTAACCACCAGAGCGATCATGAATTGGCCGCTCGACGGCATCAAGTCGGTGAGTTCGAAGTCGCGCACCAAAACCGAGTCATTTCGCACTTGCACGTTCAGCGCTAACACGTCCGGGTCGATGATCTGGCCAAACCGGCCAAGTGTGACATTGGCAATCTGCACCACGATGAGAGACAGCAGCGTGAACAGGAAGAGTCGTCCAAATACTGACCAAAAGCGTCCAGCTGAAACCTCGGCCGAGGCTCGCACCGCCGATACATCAACGGGGGCGATCGCTACCACATTGATGACAAACGCCAACTTGATAGCGGCCCAGATACCAAAGGGAACTGCAACAATGATCAGGAGTATCCCAATCGATGGAACCGCAACCGTCACAGCGATCAACAATGCCACCGCCACGACCACAGCTAAAACAAGCATCGTCATGATGCCGAGATACCGAGGCAGACGCTGAAGGGCATGGGTGAATGCGTCGACGACAGTCGGGTTTTCTTGGAAATGTGCCCGATGCAGATACCGGCTCATGGCAAGCCAACCAAACCCCTGCAACAGGATTGCCAATATCACGAACACCGCTATGAGTAGACCCGTGGCCAGGCTGAAGTTCACAAGGCCTTCGTTGACGATGGCCAAATCACGCACGGCGAACCACAGACCACCCCAGACGGCCAGGCTTCCAGCAAGGTGCACGCTGAAACCAAGGATGGCGGCACCTTTCCAGTAGTTCGCGAACACCGTGAATGTGCTGCTTAACCAGCTCCCAATATCGGGCAACTTGCCAGGCTGATGGAAGTGATCAGTCCACATCTCGCCATCGAAATACCGCATCTGTTCCGGCGAGTGTGGATCGTTGTACCAGCCCGCTGGGGCCTGCTCTGAACCGTCCGTCACGGAGCAAACATATCGGCATCAGATCGTGCTGATAGACACGGTACGTGAATAACGACGCTGTGGCCGACGCTTCCGACAACCCATTTGGTCTCGTCTTCACGAATCGTTTCACCCGTGATCTGCCCGCCGACGACCAGATCGACAATGCCCGCCGCCACGTAACGGGCGCATGTTTCAGTCGGGTCATACCAGCACATGCCACAACGCCCCAACTTGTCGCCTACTCACCCGAGGTCGCCGAGATGCTGGGGATCAGCGACGAGCAAGCCGAGACCACCGCGTTCGCTCACCTGGTGACCGGCAATCTAATCACCCCCGATATGGACCCATACGCCATGTGTTACGGCGGACATCAGTTCGGTAACTGGGCGGGTCAGCTTGGCGATGGGCGAGCGATCGCCCTCGGCGAAGTTCTGACCGCCGACGATGGTCACCAGACCATGCAACTCAAGGGTGCGGGGCCAACACCGTATTCACGTCGCGGCGACGGATACGCCGTGATGCGGTCCTCGGTACGCGAATTCTTGTGCAGCGAAGCCATGTTCCATCTCGGCGTGCCAACAACCCGAGCGCTGAGCCTGACATTGACTGGCGACCAGGTCATGCGTGACATGTTCTACGACGGCAACCCTGCCGCCGAGCTCGGCGCTGTCGTGTGTCGAGTTAGTCCGTCTTTTGTGCGCTTCGGAAACTTCGAGCTGTTCACGTCCCGAGATGAGTTGGATCAGTTAGCCCAGCTCGTTAGCTGGGCGATACGTACCGATTTCCCCGACCTTGTCGAAGGCAATGACGCACAGCCGCTCGACGTCGTAACCGACTGGTTTGCTCAGATCGTTCGCACCACCGCAGAGATGATCGTCGACTGGATGCGTATCGGTTTTGTGCACGGGGTGATGAACACCGACAACATGTCGATCCTGGGCCTGACGATTGACTACGGGCCGTACGGCTGGCTCGAGGGGTTTGATCCCGACTGGACGCCGAACACGACCGACGCTGAAGGCCGTCGTTACCGCTACGGCAATCAGCCGTCGATGGCGCATTGGAATCTGGTGCAACTCGCAAATGCGATAGCTCCTCTTTATGGCGACGACACCGAACCTTTACAAGAAGCACTCGACACCTACGCCGACGAGTTCGGCAACGGCTGGAACGCAATGATGGCAGAGCGGCTTGGCTTCATTGGCTTCGCTGGAGATGACGACAACACGCTGTTCGGTGACTTGGGCCGGGTATTACAGCTCGTCGAAACTGACATGACTATCTTCCACCGGAGCCTGGCCCAGGTCGACGTCGAGAACGCCGAAGATCTGAGCGACTACGACCTTGTGCGGCCAATTGCCGACGCCTGGTATGTCGAGCCGACCGAACGTGTCGTCGAAGAAATGGGAGACTGGCTTCGAGCATGGGCTGACCGGTGTGGCGTCGACAGCCGCTCGACCGAAGAGCGCAAGCTGGCCATGGACGGCGTGAATCCCAAGTACGTTCTTCGCAACTGGATGGCACAGTTGGCCATCGACAAGGTCGACCAGGGCGACATGTCAGCGGTAAACCAGCTGCTCGATGTGCTGCGTCATCCCTACGATGAGCAGCCAGAACACGAAGCCGAGTTCTTTACCAAGCGACCGGAATGGGCGCGAGAGCGGGCAGGCTGTTCCATGTTGTCCTGCAGTTCCTAGCTGGGCATTGGACCCTAAGAAACGCACGCTCATGAGCAATCAGATCATCGAAGAAACCGCTCGCCGGCGCACCTTTGCCATCATCTCTCACCCTGACGCTGGCAAGACCACACTGACCGAGAAGTTCCTGTTGTACTCGGGCGTGCTCACAGCTGGCGCTGGTTCAGTTGCTGCTCGACGCGGCGGCAAGGCGGCCGCCAGCGACTGGCAAGAGATCGAACAGCAGCGTGGTATCTCCATCAGCTCGACGGTTATGCGTTTCCCGTATCGCGATTGTTTGCTGAACCTGCTCGACACACCTGGCCACAAGGACTTCAGCGAGGACACCTTCCGGGTGTTGGCTGCAACCGACGCAGCCATCATGGTTCTCGACGCAGCAAAGGGCATCGAGCCTCAGACGCGGCGTCTATTCGAAGTATGTCGCGAGCGCGACGTGCCGATCGTGACGTTCATCAACAAATGGGACCGTCCCGGCCGCGACCCCTGGGACCTGCTCGATGAGATCGAGCGGGACCTCATCTTGGAACCAACACCGGTGACCTGGCCCGTTGGCGAGTCGACCACATTCGATGGGGTTATCGATCGCACGCGCAACGAGTACGTGCAGTTCACTCGCGTCGCCCATGGATCAACCATGGCGCCCGAGCAAATCAGCCCGATTGACAGCCCTGCACTAATGAACAACGAGCTTGCTGCTGAAGCGCTCGAAGCCGTTGCACTGCTCGACGGTGTAGATCGCGTCTTTGACCGTAAAAAGTTCGAAGCTGGCGACCTGTCACCTGTCTTCTTTGGTTCTGCGCTGACCAACTTCGGCGTTGGTCACTTGCTCGACGCTGTTGTCGACCTTGTTCCATCACCGCCAGCACGTACCGACATCAATGATGATCCCCGCCCCATCGACTCACCCTTCAGCGGACATGTGTTCAAGGTGCAAGCCAACACTGACAAGAACCACCGAGACCGCATTGCGTTCTTGCGGGTTGCATCAGGCCGCTTCGAACGCGGCATGACCATTACCCATGGCCCAAGCAAACGCTCGGTCACGACCAAGTATGTGCACTCGGTTCAAGGGTCCGATCGCGAAACCCTCGACGAAGCATTCCCAGGCGACGTAATAGGGCTCGTCAACGCGAATGGCTTCCGTCCTGGCGACGCCGTGTATGTAGACGAGCCAGTCGAATGGCGCCCAATGCCAGCGTTTGCACCGACCAACTTCATGGTCGCCCGCGCCAAGGACACCGGCAAGTTCAAGCAGTTCCGCTCTGGCGTCGCTCAGCTCGATGAAGAAGGTGTCGTGCAAGTGCTGCGGATCCCTGATGTTGGTGACCAAGCCCCAATCTTCGCCGCGGTTGGCCCACTGCAGTTCGAAGTCGCCAAGCACCGTCTCGAAAACGAATTCAACGCCCCAGTCGAGCTCTCGCCAACCAGCTACTCGGTTGCCCGGCTCACCGATGAAGAGTCGTTACCCCTGCTTCGCGGACTTCGCGGTGTCGAGATTGTCGAACGATCTGACGGCTCAATCTGGGCGCTCTTCGAATCTGCCTTCCGGGTCCGCCAGGTTTCCCAGGACAAGCCCGAAGCAACGCTGGAACGACTCATGGCCGACGAAGCCGTGGACTCATTCGGCCGACGCGTCTAATGCCGTCGCTAAGACGGTCCCATTGGGTAGCTGCCATGATTCGGTGGAATCCCGCACCGTCCAGCCGGTCATGTCAAGAGTGCCCCATATGGGGTTGTACAGCTCGAACCAGTCTTCGAACTGGCTGTCACCATCGGCGACCGCCAGCGTGTTTGCCTGCATGACCTCGTTAATCACGATGCCGGCTGGCCCGGCAACTGCGGCGGGAGTTGGCGTGGACGTCGCGCCGGTCAGAGCGAGTCGCGTGACCTCACCAGGGGTGAACACCACCAAAGCACCAGTGGCATGACGACCGTAGGACTTGTCTTGGCTGAAGCCAGCAAGAACGTCCACCGAACCGCGGGTAACAATGCTGACCGGGATGGAGCTAGTGGACAGCCTCACCACATCTTTGGTGCCGCTTAGCTTGAAGTTCGCGTGCAACTCGTGGGCAGGTCCAGGGGATCCGGGTTCAAGCGGGTCTCCCTTGTCGCTTGCCCAAATCAGCAAAAATCCGTTCGTCGGCACGATCGTCTTGTTCGGGAAAGACGGGTCAGCTTGAATCGTCCACCCTGTCGTGCTGTCTTCGATTGGCGATCCGACACTATCGATGTCGGCCCCTGTCATGTTGGGCAGTTCAGTCCAGTCTTCGAAGTCGCCGTCGCCATCCAGAATGGCGGTCGAGTTCCGAGGCTGAATCTCGTTGATAACGATCGTGGATCCTTGGGCATCAGAACCTGGACTCATGAGCAGGGCCAGCCCCAGCGCGCTAATGAGAACGGTTACTACGCGCGCAAAATATGGTGCGGTTCGAGTACTCACCCATCTCCCTGCTGGAAGCACCGAAGTACTCGACGTGTCGGCATTCCGACAAATACGTGGTCAGCCTTCGTTGGTGATCGACAACAAAAATCTGGCTATCTCCCAGCCGCGTCACTGCCCACAACAGAAGATCAAGGCCCTTGGGTGATGCAGATTCGGTGCTGGTTTCTTCGCGCTCACCCAGCAGGAAGAACACATTGGAACTCACCCGCATTCGTCGTCGCTCAACCCAATCTCAGGCACAGAACTGTCCCTCATCGTCGAGACCGCAGTCGGCCAAACCTGTTCCAGCTTCTGCCAGTGGTGCCTGGGGCGCTAGCTTCTTCCACGGAGGATCTGATATATGACTGCTACCACCACACCCGACTCCGACATGGACGCCTTCCGTCAACGTTGTCGCGCCTTTCTCGAAGAGAACGCCAAATCGTTGCTGCTCGATGGGCCTGACCCTCGCAGTGACCAGTCGGTCGCGCACTCACGCGCCTTCCAAAAAAAGCTGTATGACGCTGGCCTAGCTGGCCTGACCTATGCCAAAGAATTCGGCGGCCAAGGCCTGACCAAGGCCCATGAACGAACCTGGCGCGAAGAGTACGCACGGTTCCCGGACTGCACCGGTGACCTGACCATCAGCCATGGCATGTGTATGCCAGTCATGAACGACTTCGGGTCCGACGAACTGAAACAGGAGTTCATGCCCCGCGGTATTGCTGGCGAAGACATCTGGTGCCAGATGTTCTCTGAGCCTGGTGCCGGCAGCGACGTCGCCAGCTTGCAGACCAAGGCTGAACGCGACGGTGATCAGTGGGTCATCAATGGCCAAAAGGTCTGGACCACGCTGGCCCACCACAGTGAGTACGGCATTTTGGTCGCCCGCACCAATCCGACTGTTTCCAAGCACGCGGGTATCTCCATGTTCATGGTGGACATGCGCGACCCGGCTATCGAGATCCGCCCCATCCACCAGATCGACGGTGGCAGGCATTTCAACGAGGTCTTCTTCACCGATCTGCACATCCCCACAACCTGGCTGCTTGGTGAGCTGAACAACGGCTGGAATCAGGCCACGGCGATGCTCATGTACGAGCGCGTCGCCATCGGCACAGGTTCCAAGAGTGGCATCAACACGCCGTTCTACAACCGGCTCAGCAACGAGGCGACCAAGCTTGGGCTAACGCAGGACCCCATCGTTCGCCAGAAGCTGATGAAGATCTATTCGAACGAAACGGCCAAATCGCTCGTCGCCATGCGGACCCGCGCCGAGATGAAGGCTGGCAGGGCCCCCGGTCCAGGTGGTTCGCTAGGCAAGCTCCACGGTTCGAACATCATGTGGGACGTCCGCGAGATGTTGCACGAATTCGTGGGCCCACAGATGGTTGCGTGGACCAAAGACGGCGGCGGCTTCGACAGCAACGGCGAAAGCTGGAACCGTATGGTGCTTCAATCGTTCATGTCATCAATCGCTGGTGGCACCGACGAGATCCAAAGGAACATCATTGGCGACCGCGTCCTGGGCCTGCCCCGAGACGTCTCAATCGACAAGGGTGTGCCCTTCAACGAACTCAAGGTCGGCACGCAATTGGATTAAGTGCGCTGGCGCTCACACCGACCTTCGTCGGACCCTGCTTGCAGCCGCGTGGTAGATCTCGTCCCTAGATCCGAGAACCAAAGGCTAAAATACTTGTGACGCGCCAGCACAAGTGACATGAGCACTTCAGATCTGGCGAATGCCAGCAGCAGCCGAAGGCGAGCGGAACAACAGTGATCGATCGAGACGTCAAGCGGTGCCTTGGGCAGATGGCCAAGGGTGTGCAGGTTGTGGGTGCGACCCATGATGGCGTGACGCGGGCGTACTGCTCGCACTGGGTCAGCCAGGTGTCTTTCGAAGAGCCGATCATGCTGTGTTCGGTGTCTCCGAAGCACGATACGTTCCCGCTGATGGAGGCATCTGGCGAATTCTCGGTCTCGATCCTGGCTGGTGATCAGGTCGCCGAGGGTCAGTATTTCTCGTATCCCGGCCGCAAGTTCAACTACATCGCACCGGAGTACATCGAGATGGTCGATGGCTTACCCATCGTGGTGAATTGCATCTCCTGGCTCAGGTGCGAGATCTTCGATCGGGTCGAGCCAGACCGGATCGCAGGCCTGGACCATGTTCTCTTCTTTGCTCGGGTCACCGCAGTCGGCGAAGGCCGCTTGGGCGAACCGCCATTGGTGTATTCATCACGGCATGGCTGGCGCATCGCCGATACAAAAGCTCGTGAAGCGGGTGTCTCGGTTCGTGATCAATTACTCGAACGACTAGCGCAATCTGAGGCTGATTCCCCCGACTAGTCAACAGTATGCGATAGTCAGGGTGTGGATAACACCGACGCCGAGAACCTTCAGACCCTGCTTGGCGTCGAGGCTAAGGAGCCTCTCGACAAGGGCTTGGTGACACGTTTGGTCCTCGCTGTGACCATCGTTGCGCTGTTCGTCATATTCGCCGTCCAGAACACCGAAAGTGTCACTATTGAGTTCCTGAGTTGGGACTTCCAGCTCAGCCAGTTTCTGATGATGTTATTGTCGGCTGCTGCTGGCGTGTTGATCTGGGGATTCGCAGGCGCCTATTCACGTCGGGCCAAGAAAAAGCGCTCCTGACATAGCGGCGCGGCCGCGCATCTATGCAGGCACTTGGCAACGAAGATGCGTAAGAGACCAAGAGTCAAACCACTGAGCGCGGGCTGCCCCATCTCCAACCATCACAAGAAACGAGCCACCGATGCACGCTGCCATTGACTTTGATCAGATAACCGTCGACATTCCCCCCGGTCGACTGGCCAAACTGCGACGGTTCAACATCATCATGGGTGGCTTCCACCTGATCTCTGGTGTGTTGATGATCGTGCTTGGCAACGACTTCAAGCTCA
>MEHZ011563675.1_pt1 | contig 55696 bp, 42 predicted proteins | sample 897221 | NCBI WGS metagenome assembly MEHZ01 (sample SAMN05514161, study PRJNA337945) | marine metagenome | isolation source: marine surface water | place: Arctic Ocean | collected 2007-12-13 | reverse complement strand
ACCGCCAGCCCCGCATACCCGAGACCATCGAGCAGCTCAACGGCCGCCCTAGGCTCCATATTCTCCAAACCACCAAAACTGTAGGTGTAGATTGATCGAACGGTCTGCTCCGCCCCACTCAATTTCGCGGATGGAGCCCCGACCAAGAGGATCAAGATAAATGCGGACAGGGAGAATAGCGCGCCACAACAGGCGGTCGAACTGCGAGAGGTAAAAACAGTCATAATTAAGGCATTACCACCAACCGTCCACTTTCCTTACGGAAATCAATTCTTTGTCGTCCCCGCGGCATTGCCCATGAGCACCCATTTAATTGGAATCCGCGAAGGTGTATTCGTAGTTCACCGAACCGTCGACGGCGTGATGACGCAGCGTCAAACGGCGCGCATCAGAATCAGAAATAATCTCGCCGCTGAGAAACCCGCCGACCACCGCCAAATATTGATGCTCATCCGTCCGCAGATCCAGGGAGAATCCGCCGGCGTGCGCCGCCGATGTCGCTCCTGAACTAAACTCATGCACGCCGGTTCCGTCATCGATACTGTGATACTGCCAGTGCCGGTCACCGGAGATGACTATGATGTTGTTTTCCGCACAGAACTTCCGGATCTCATCGCCTTCGTGGGTCCAATTCTTATTCGAGTGATTGTCTTTCTTATTATTCCGATCCGGCCCCACGACCGGGGTCGGTGAAAACAGGATCTTAAAAGGTGCATCCGAGGCCAACACCTCCCGCTTGAACCATGCCTTCTGCTCGGCTCCCCAAATGCTCTTTTCCGGTCCATCCGGCATATTGTTAGGACTGCGGAAATCACGGCCTTCTACGACCCAGAATTGTAGATCCTTACTCCATCGACGCGTGCGATAGGTCAACTCGCTCATGGGGGCTTGCTCCCGGAAAATCGACAATCCGCGCTCCCACGTGAGATCACCTTCCCGCCTGCCAGGCGATGCATCGTTGGTGACGGTGTCGTGATCATCCTTAATGAAGAAACTCGGCACTTGCTGATGGAATTTCACCACGTCGGTCGTGCCATACCAGCGGTTCCAATGAAAGCGGGCCAACTCCGGCGTGCGCGCATCCACGTCACCTCCAGCGCTACGTTTGTCGTAATAGACGATATCGCCCAGATGCACAAAGAAGGACGGATCTAGGGCCAACATCTCGTCGTAGATCTGCAGACCTGCCGTGCCTTTATCCCGGGTCTTCCAACTTTGACAGGTTGAGATGACAAATCGGAACGGATCGCTCTGCGTCGGGCCCAGCGAGGTCTTGAAGGAACCCAAAATGGACTGCCCCTTCTTTCCATCCAGAGAACGGCTTTCTATTTTCAAGGCATAGGATTGATTGGAGGCCAAACCCTCTAAGGTGACCTGTCGCGTAAAATCGCGGCGCGAATCGACCGACAACCATCCGGTCTGACGTAAGGCTCCGGCTCCACCTTCCGGGCTCCAACTGAGCCGCACCTCGCCTGCGATTCCCGAAAGACTGCCGGCCATCTCGGAAAGGATGGCTCCGGCGGGAAACTGCTTCTCTCCCAGCTCCCCCACCTCGAAATCCCGATCCTCCACGCCGAGCCACGGCAAACCGTCCCACTTCGGTTCAGCGAGGTCCGTCAATCTCAACCAAACGATGATCGAGTCCGTCGTAGTCTCGCCAATCTTAATACCATTACCGAAGTAAGGCTGAGCAGACGTAAACAAGCATGAGGCGATAAGCGCGAAGAGGGATATAACGGGGCGGATATTCATAAGCCGAAAATGTAGAGGAAAGGCGGTTATCAGTGACTTTTAGTCAGAGGTATTGAAGCAATTGTGATACTCCCCTTTGAAAGAGCCATAGCCCATGTCTTAGATCAAGATTAGCCGTAAGACTTTCTTTCGTCGTGTCGTAAACAAACAGAGGGTTCTCCATCTCGTCTCCCCTATGCCCCATTTCCTCAAACTTCTTTTCGTCGGAGTCAGCCTCTTAGCAGGTCTCGTCACCACTTTCGCCGCACCCCCACCCAATGTCATCCTGATCATGACGGATGACCAAGGCTATGGAGACTTTGGTATCGCTGGCAATCAGCTCATCAATACCCCTCACCTCGACCAATTGGCCCGAGAGAGTGCGTCAATGAGTGATTTCTATGTGAGTCCGGTGTGCTCCCCCACTCGCGCCAATCTGATGACTGGGCGCTACAACTATCGCACGGGCATCGTCAGCACAAACGCGGGACGTTCCATGATGCACCCGGAGGAGACCACGATCGCCGAGGTGCTGGTGGGAGAGGGATACGCGACGGGTATTTTCGGTAAATGGCACTTGGGCGACAACTACCCGCTGCGCGCCAGTGACCAGGGGTTTCAAGAGACTTACCTGCATCGCGGGGGCGGACTCGCTCAGCCTTCGGAACCGATCGAAAACAAGCGCCGTTATACCAACCCCATTCTCTTTCACAACAACGAGAAGATTGAGACCCGTGGATATTGCACCGACCTCTACTTCGAAGCGGCGTCACGCTTCATCCACCAATCCATCGACCAGGAAAAACCCTTCTTCGCCTACATCGCCACCAACGCACCGCACAGTCCGTTCCACGATGTGCCCGAAGCCCTGTATCAAAAATACCGCGCCATGGATCTTTCACCCATCATGCGCGACAAGAATGAAGACCAGGACACCGTAGCTCGGATCTTCGCCATGATCGAAAACATCGATGCCAACATCGGGGTGCTCATGGATCAGTTGGATCGGCATGAGATCACCCGCGACACCATCGTCATCTACCTAAACGACAACGGCCCCAACGGGGATCGTTTCACCGGGCCGTTTCGTGGCCAAAAGAACAACGTATTCGAAGGCGGTATCCGCTCGCCGCTGTGGGTGCGTTGGCCAGCCCGCCTCGCCGCGGGAACGTCGAGCGATCACGTCGCGGCCCACTACGACATCATGCCCACCATTTTACACGCCGTCGGAGTTCCCAAACCGGCAGAACTCGAACTCGATGGGCGTAGCCTGCTTCCTCTGCTGGAGGGGAAATCACCCGATTGGCCCGACCGCGATATCATCGTTCAGGCGCACCGGGGCGACGCGCCCATCCCCGAACACAACTTCGCCATGCGCAGTCAAAATTGGAAATTGCTGCGACACACCGGATATCAAAACGAGCAACCCGAGCCCACCGTGCCTCTCGAGCTTTACGATATGACGGTGGATCAGTCCGAAACCAACGACCTTGCCAAGAAACGCCCCGAAATCGTGTCTGCAATGCGCCAGCGCTATCACGCTTGGTTCGAGGATGTGTCCTCCACTCGCCCCAACAACTACGCGCCCCCTCGGATGCATCTCGGAGACGAGCACAACCAACAACTCACCCTCAGCTCACAAAACCGACGCCAGGTGGGCGACGACTACGAGTGGCACATCGCCACCGATTCCCCGGGTCGATACATCATCGAGCTGGAGTGGGCCGAACCGACCAGCCGCAAAGAGCTGATCCTGTTGATCGATGAACAAGAGGTCGTTGTCCCGGTCAAAAATGGCACCACTCGGTTTGAAACCGAGGCCCTCACCCTCTCATCCGGTCCTCATAACCTAGAAATGTCTGTTTCGCCCAACAAACGCGAAGATCGACCTTACTTTGTTCGAATCCGAAAACAGTAATTTCACTCCAGCATCCATGAAATTCCTCCCTCCTTCCTTCCGGTTATTCGGCTTCGTCGCCTCTCTGCTGGGAGTTTCTCTCCTCGCCGCCGGCGACAATCACTCCGACCAGCCCAACATCGTCGTGATCATAACCGACGACCAAGGTTACGCGGATTTCAGCTACAATCCTCACCATGGCGAAGAGGTCTCAACGCCTCATATGGATGCGCTAGCGCGCGAGGGAGTCTATTTCTCCCAAGGCTATACCACCGGTCCGGTTTGCTCACCGACGCGCGCCGGGTTAATGTTGGGCCGTTACCAACAGCGAGTCGGGGTCTACTCCGCCGGTGATGGCGGCAACGGGTTCGATCCTGAGTTGAAGATCTTCCCCGCTTTTCTCCCTGAAACCTATCGCAGCATGGCGATCGGAAAATGGCATCTCGGGTTGGATGATGACTACCCCGAACTCAAGTGGCACGCGGTGAGCCGGGGATTCGACGAGGCCTACAAATTCATGGGACGCGGCGCTCACGACTATTTCAAACTTACGGGTATAAAAGGTGATTATGCTCCGATCTATCGGGACAAACGCCGTATCGAAGAAATCGAATACGAGGGTTACTTGACCACGCGTCTCAGCGAAGAGGCCGTCGATTTCATCGATCGAGAGAAGGACTCACCCTTCTTTCTCTACCTCGCTTACAACGCGGTCCATACCCCGGCGCAAGCGCCTCAAGAGGACATAGATTTTTATCAAAATAAATACCCCCACCTCACCGAAACCCGAGCCACCTTACTAGCCATGCTCGAGCATCTCGATGATGGCGTCGGTGCAGTCGTAAACAAACTGAAGGACGAAGGCATCTGGGATAATACCCTCCTGTTCTTTCTGACCGACAATGGTGGAGCCGCCGCCATGGATGCCGACAACGGCCACCTGCGTGACTTCAAGCAATCACTCTACGAAGGTGGTGTCCGCACTCCGTTCGTCGTGAGCTGGCCCGAACGCTTCCAAGGCCACCGCGTCATTGATACTCCTATCAGTTCATTCGATATTCTTCCCACCGTAGTTGACGCCCTCAATATCGATGCTCCCGAGGCAGTGGAGTTCGACGGCAAGAGCCTGCTTCCGCTCATCAGCGGAGAGAATAAAACCCATCATGACGTCATGTTCTGGGATGCCGGTGAAATGAATCGCGGCTGGGCGGTGCGTCAGGGTGATTGGAAACTTAAGGTCTCCAAAAAAGGTGAGGAACTCTTCAATCTCTGGCAGGATCCTTCCGAAAAGCTCAACGTCGCAAAAGACCATCCCGCCATCATCCAGTCTCTCACCAAACACTATCAAAACTGGCGGGCCGAACTACCCGATCCCGGTAAATCTTAGTTACCACTCCAACTCAGTCGGGCATAAAGCCCGACCCACGCCAACATCCGCATCCCAACGTGGGTCGGGCTTTACGCCCGACATAAAATCAACGAAGTCGAAACACCCAAAATCAAGCACATGAACCAAGCTTATTTTCGGCTGATTCCACTCCTTATTTTGGGGATGGGAAACTTATTCAGTTCGCCTGATCCGAACGGAGAAAAACCAAATTTTTCTATTTATCCTGATGGATGACATGCGGTGGGATGCCATGAGTTTGGTGTAACAGGAACAAGGCGAGAGGGCTCGATTCCCATGGTGCAAAACCCCAAACTTGGACCGACTGGCCGACGAGGGGGTACGGTTCAGAAATGCCTTTACCGCGACGGCAGTGTGCTCGTCCAGTCGAGCGGAATTTCTAACCGGCCGCTACGGTCACTTCAATGGCGTTGCCAACAACGGAACGCATTTCCCCGTTGAAAATCCGACCTGGGCCACCGGCTTTAAACAGGTGGGCTACACCAACGCTTACATCGGGAAATGGCACATGGCCAACCAGAAGAAACGTCCTAGCTTTGATTATGCCGCCAGCTTCACTGGCCATGGCCGCTACGATGACTGTTCTTTCTTGGTCGATGGCGTGTTGACCAAGAGCGAAGGCTGGGTGGACGACGTATCGACCGACTACGCCATTGAATTTCTCCAGCGCGATTTCGATGCCCCTTTTGCCATGGCGTTGGGGTTCAAGACTCCGCATATCCCCTTTGATCCTCCCGCGCGCGCCCGGCAGCGCTCCTTCCTGTCGAGAGATATAATTGTCAGTATCTGATCCTCCCGCGCGCGTCCGGCAGCGCTACCTTGGCGAAAAAGTCGGACCCGTGGATAATTTCCATGATGAGGCCATTTTTGGGACTGAGAGCGAATACGGAGCGGACGCCTCATTGCGCGAGGAACAACCGCAGTGGGCCTTAAGCTATTTTCAGTGCCTCTCGGCGATCGACGAAAATATTGGCCGCTTATTGGACGCCTTGGAAGAGGCAGGCTTGGCTGAGAACACCGTCGTTATTTTCAGCAGCGACAATGGTTACTATTTCGGAGAGCACGGTTTGGGTGACTACCAAGGTGACAAACGTTCCGCTTACGAGGAAGCCATGCGCATTCCGATGTTGGTGCGTTTTCCCAATCGAATCGCCGCGGGCTCGATTTCGGACGAGCTGGTATTAAACATTGATCTCGCCCCGACACTTCTCGATCTCGCCGGAGCGCCCGTGCCGAAAAAAAATTCAAGGCAAGAGCTGGAAACCGCTCTTCGACGATCCCCACACGGAAATTCGATCAGGATTTTTCTACGAGTATTTCTTCGAGCGAAAATTTTCGGCGACGCCGACCCTCTTGGCCTATCGAACGAAGAGCGCCAAATTTGTTACTTATCCTCACCACGAAGATTGGGTCGAATTGTTCGATCTAAATGCTGACCCCTACGAGCGGGAAAATTTGGCTGATTCGACTGAGCATAGCGCCCTCCGTTCACGCATGGAAGATCTCTACGAAAAGGAGAAAGCAGCGGTTGGATACGTTTACCCTGACTATACCGATAAACTCTGGCCGGAGGGCTATATCCACACCAAGGAACGACGCCCGTATCCTTGGCAAAACAAGCCGTGAGGCCCAGCTCCCGGTCGATCGTAGAACAAGTTTTACTCAGTCGGGCATAAAGCCCGACCCACGCTAACTATCCGCGTCTCAGTGTGGGTCAGGCTTTACGCCCGACATCCTTCGCGCCCCAGTTTTACTCCCGCCGCAGGCTTTGCAGGTAGGCCCAGATCGCGTCGAACTGCGCGTCTGGTTTTCCGTCAAGGATGGTGCCATTGAGCGCCTGATCCTTCGTAATCGTATACTTCGGCATGATCGTGGTGGGGATCACGCGTTGGGGCCAGTGCATCCAGTGATGGTAATAGTCTTCCCGCAGACGTTCGCCCGCGAGTTGTAGATTGGGGCCCTGCCCTTCAAATGCGGCCAAGGCCGGTTGATCACCCACCGCGTGACACGCCATACAGGCGTATCCCGTTATCCCGACCAACTCGGCTCCGATCGCGACTAATTCAGGGTCCGGTTCATTGGTCGGGGCCTCCATCGCAGAGCCATGCATAGCGGCGATACTTTCGGCCAAAAGTTTCGCGCGGCTGGGGAATGACGGCATGCGTGCCTCCACATCGGGATGAATGTGGTCAACTTCACCTAGCAAAAGTTTCTCCAACCAAGTGGTGGTGAGCTTATCCCCGGCATGATCAATGCGCGGCAGCTTATTCTCACCAGAGTGACAGGTCATGCAGTTCAACCGTTCCATGGTCCGCTGCGCATACTCTCTTGGCGTGGAGTTACCCAAATAGTTTACCCCCGCATTTTGGAATTTCACCAACGCCTTGCGATCATCCGCATCGAGGGCCAGCGCCGGACGCAGGGCCCACTCCTCGGACACACAGCCGTCCGCATACCAATTCGTTTCCCAGATCGCCTCGAGCGATGCCGCCGATGTGCCGAAGGGCCGGTCATCGTTGCCGTGACACGCCATGCAGTTGTTCGCCACTACCTGTTTGCCTCGTATGGGATCACCGGCTGGCGCTTCTCCAGGCGCGGATTGCTGAGATAGAATATAACTCGTGATGTCACTCGCTTCGCTTTGCGAGAGACGGAAATCAGGGAACACCGTATCGCGATGATGCGCCGCCGGATCGGCCAACAGACGCTGCAACCCCGTGGGAGTGTATTTGGTCTCGGAGATGAGGTCGTCGACCCACGATTGCATGTGCAACTGAGCGGCGAGTGCTTCTCCCGCCGCCTTGTCACCTTCTATCGCGCGGGCAGATGACCCCGAGCGCAGGCTGGATAAATACGCCGTCACATCGGCGGCTTCCGCGTAAACGACCTGAGCGCAGCCTACTTGAGGTTCGCGAATCCAGTCATAGACCCAGCGGGCTTCGAAGCGATCGCCGGCATCCTCCAGATCCGGGATGCTCTCAAACAATTCCGGCATCGGAAGCCGCGCGTTGCGTCCACCACCAATTGGATCCTCCGGCGCATGACACTCCACGCAACGCGCTTGAGCGAACAAGGCCCGACCTGCGCGCACGTCATGCCCCCAATCGAGTGAACTGTCCGGGGTGTGCAATAACGCGTGTGGTGGCACCGGTGCCCACGCAAAGTCCTGACCGCTCCAAAGCAATTTTGCGCGCCCAGTCAGTTTGTCGCCACTGGCGTAACGCACATACAACGCGTAGCCGCCTGCTTCCATATTCATCGCTGGGCTTTGAATCGGGAGATCACCTTCCGCGACAACTTCACCATCAATCTGCAGAACCGCCACGCCCTCGCCTTCCAATCGAAACGAAATTTCATCGCGTTGGTCTAATGCGAGCGTCGCCTCCATGACGGTTTCAAAGAGACGGCCATATTTCATGAATGGCGTAACCGTGGTCTGATCCGACACGGTCATCGCCACGCGGTCGACCACGGTCTTATCGTTCTCCGCCGCGTAGGCCAAGGTCATGGTCACGCCGGGTTCGCCAATCGGCGCAGTCGGCACGTCTGGCAAGTTGTTCATATCAAGTCCATGGGCCGTGAACGCGGGCCGAAGATTGTGGATGGTATTCCAGATTGTTTTCCGCACTTCCGTGCCATCAGTCGCCGCCAGATCCAGTTGGATTTCCATCTGCATGGCTTTGGTCATTTTCGGCATGTAGAGAAAAACGGACTTACCGTCCGGCAACAGGCTCGCTGCCCGCACAAACACGTGGTCCACGTTATTGACCACGCCTTTGGATGGTTCCTCCAGAGCCAATTGTTCCAGCGCTTCATCCGGGTTATCGATCGAGAATCGACCACTGCCGTATTGCGGCCCCCAAACGTAACTCCACTTCTTCACCGTGTAACGCCGCACGTCCTGCGCCGTCTCCGGATCCAGAGCGTCAGAGAACTCGATCACCACGCCATTGTCATGCACGCGGTGTGCTACGGGCGTCGGAGCATCCTGCCCCAGATAACGCACGCGTTGGAATCCGGTGCCGCCATTGGTCTGCCACCCCCGCAAACCCATCACGTAGAGATCGCCGCTCACGGGATGAAATTTTCCGCGCTGAGCCGGGATACTTAAATCGATGGGTAACTTGTAAACCGCCCCCTGCACCTGTCCATCGACCTCGTCTCGCATCACGCGAAATATCGATGATCGGCCGTAGGAAAAATGGAGCATCTCGTTACGATGCACCGCGCCCCACGCACTGTCTTCGGGCACCCAAATCTGACTGCCGCCTGAGTTGTCCACATCGTAGGGCATCCAAATCAGGGGTTTCTCATAATCCGTCGGCGCGCCGGGAAGTGGCTCCACATATGTCTTGCCGTCCCACAGACTCGGCACGACGCCATGGAAGCTGCCGGGTTCACTCCAAGTGATTTTGCAGCGGGGCACAAAGGACCCTTCATTCTCGCCCGTGGTCACTTCGCCGTTGGGCCCAAGTCCCAGGCCACCCGGGGCGCGCAGCCCCCAAGCATAACGTTCCATCGTCTCTCCATCAGCCGAAACCTTAAGCACCGATCCATTGTGTTCCGTCCACGGCGCGAATCCCCGCCCGCCGCCGAGCACCGGCATACCTTTAGAAAACCACAGGTTCCCTTCTTTGTCCGTCAAGAGATCGAAACTGAATTCGTGAAACCCAGACGTAATCTTCACGTCGTTATTAAAACTCTCGTAGAAGTCAGCCTCCCCATCGCCATTCAGATCGTGCAGTCGGGTGATCTGATCGCGGCCCTGCGTGTAAATCACGCCGTCGATGATCGTCAGGCCCAGAGTTTGATACAGACCACTGGCATAACGTTTCCAGGTGATCTCCTCCAAGTCCCCGTTCAATCCACTCGCGATCCACACATCGCCATTCCACGTCGAGCACGCCGCGCGGTTGCCATCATCGAAGAAATCGAAGGCCCCAAACCGCGTGTTTGCGAACCACGGGTTGTCCACCGGATAGGGAATCGTGTCCAAGGTATAAGGACGTTGGTCAGCCCCCAAGATTCCTTTGGTCGCAAGAACTTCCGGGTAGATCAATGGTCCGCCTTCCGTAAAGGCACTCCAATTGATCGGAGAAGCCGAAATCCCCAAACTGCCCGCCCGAGCGAAAATCACCTGAAACTCCGCGCCGTTTAATCCCGCGTCGATTTTGACCACCATACGTCCATCTACTTGGGATTCGAGTTTCACGCCCTTAGCTGCACCCACCAGTCGTGGTTCGATGGGGTTCCAGTTCCCTTCGCCTCGATCGGCCGGAAAGGGATCCACCACCACCATCTGTAATTCCTGCACGGTAGACCCTATTTTGAAGTGCCGCACCATCGCTCCGCTTTGAAATCGCGGTGATTCCCACACTTCGGTATTACCCACGGTATATTCGAGCAGCACGTCACTACCGTGCCGATACAGTCCCCGATACTTGGCAATATCCCGGGGCAAGGGACCATGACCATCCGAACGGGGATCACCCCAGTCGCCATCGAGCGACCATCCCGGCGTGCGATCGGTCATAAAGTAATAGTCCGAACGCTCTCCCGGAGTATGGGAGTTCCCCCCATGATTCCCACTCCAAGGCGTGCCCGACAACGCGACCCGGCCTTCGAATCCCGCGACCATGCGTAGCATCTCGGTATCGAACAAAAACGTGTGGTCCTCGTCTGCACCCACCTTGATGGCGATACCCTTCAACGCCATCACGTCGGCATCATTCCCCGGTCCCCGGAAGGTATCCGAAATAAACGGACCGGTGTCCATGATCTCATACCATTGGGCATCCACCATCTTCGCCGCACGGGCTTGAGCAAGATCGCCTCGGGTTGGGTCGGCAGCCTGACTCATCGACAGGGCTGCGAGGGATAGTCCGAAGGTGATGGCAAATAAAGTTCGTTTCATACTCTAGCGTTAGGGGAAGGTATCAGCGTGTTTCTAAAGTGAGCCCCACCGGGACCGGCGGGTTAAGCACGCTCTATAAGCAACAATGGAATGGGTTGGAATGACAAATATTCAGTAACGAGACTGCACGGCTATGCCATACATCACTCTCCACGTTTGGCCCGGAACTCTATCGCGATTCTTGGACTCACCCAAAATCACCGACTCACCCGCCGCTACCGAAGTCTGCCAAACCCGATATCGGATATAGATCTCCCCATTTGCATCGGGGGTAATATCGCGTGTCACCAACGCCTCCGGGCGCCAAGGACCTGATCGCACGGTCCGCCCGGTATCAGACAAACCGTCGGGCAACCAATCGGGCGTGACATAACGCTCATCAAAAAGAACGTAAACCGTGGCGTCTTCGACCGCCTCTAACTGAATCTCCAAGTCGGTTTCAAAACGATCGCGATGAAAAGGCTGAATGAGATCGGCGCCGCTAAGCTCATTTGGAAATGGCTCACCTTCGTCACTCCACCATCGCACCGCTTGGTGGGTCGTGTAAGTGCGCACCCCTTCCCGCATTCCGTCCGATACAATACCATAGAATCGCAGCGATTCATTCGCCGTCAGGTTATCTCGAATCTGAAAGATATTATCATCCTCCGAAAGTCGGCGATTCGGTCTTTGTTCGTCGGCGACGTTGACCGACATCAGGCGGGAAGAGTCCATCGCTGAATCCAGTCTAAGCCCTTCCCCCTCTTCGAGTAGACGAGGCACACTTTCATTCTCGCGGGAATGGATTTCAACCTCGCCGGAGAACACGGCCACCTTGGCGCGAGAATCGCCGTTCACATCAACCCCGAATTGGGTGCCCAGATCCACGATATCGGCGTGCTCCGTGACCACGGTAAATCCTTTGCCCAAGGGGCCCACATCAACGTTGAGGCGACCCGCATCAAGTTCGAAGCGTTCCGAGGACAGGAACCGGCCTTTGGCAGGTCCATAGATGTCGAACACCACACCCTTCGGCAGTTCGAGCCGCAGCCACCCCTTCTCGAGATCGATTTCCTCGATCGCGACTTGTTCGCCTAACGTGAACTGGAGTTCACTGCCTCGGACAACCGCTTCATCATTGCGCAAGACCATCGCGGAAACCGATCCGGGGTCTTGGGAGATTTTGCTCACGCCCAATACCAATAAGAGGACGACGCTGGCCGCGGCGGCCCAACTCCATCCGGGAGCCGGTTGCCACCAAGCACCATCGGAGACGCGCGGGAATAAATCACTCTCTTCATAAAGAGGATAATCGGGATGCTCTTCGAGTGCCACATTCACATTGATGTGCTCTAGAAATTCCTCTTTCAGCGCTTCATCGGTGCGCAAATATGCCTCCAGTGCCCGCACCTCGTCGGCCGTGATACTGCCCTCGGTATACTTCCCAAAAAGATCTTGGATCGGGTCGTTCATAAATAAGCTTCTTCGATCATGTTTTTTTCGGCGCACTTGAGCAGTGAACGACGAACGCGGTGCATCCACTGATAAAAGGCATTGGTGGATTTACCGGTGCGCGAAGCAAGCTCCTGTGGCTTGTTGCGAGCAGCGTAGGCTTCCATAATCAGGGTCCGACGATTTTCGGGCAACTTCCCGAGACACTTTCTCAGGGCAAAACGTTGTCGCTCTAAGCGTTCGTCGATTTCCTCAGACTTGTCGGCCAAAGTTTCGAGAAAATCATCGGAAAACCAATGACGATCCCGGGCTTTATCCCGCCGCCACGAAAGCACCTCGAATCGAGCCACCTTCATCGCCCATTTGGTGAAATGCACTTCCAGTTCCGACTTAGTGGCTTCACCCGACTCGTAGCCGGCGTTGCGCTCAACGAAGGAGTCAAACTTCTCCCAGAGCACGACAGCCGTGTTCTGCGAGACCTCGGAGGCGTCATTCTCTTTGGCCACCAGCCGTCGAATGAACGCCCTCACATTGGGTTCACTATAGGAAAACAGTCTCAAAAAATCGTTGTGGTTAAGAGGAGGCATCGAGTTCGGAGTAAGTTCTAAGATGTCGGAAAACATCCCGCCATCAGCATCCTACGCCCATTCGAAAGAAAAACTTAGGGGAGTTGCTAAAAAAAGTATCCCCCTTTGACCGCCCCCTGAGCGAGCACGTTGTGGGAGGGGGCGACGGAACGCCCCCTGATCAGGTTCAAACCGATTCCACTAATTTATTATACTGAGACACTACGGCCCCCAAGCTCTTACTATGGGTTACATACAATTGCCACTCAGGATCGTCCCACATGAGTAATCGTTTAGCCTCGCGATCAGCTAGATCCTCATAACTCCACATCAAAATAAACTCATTGGGATCCTCTATAGACTTCACGTAGGAATAGGGCTCTCCCAGCATACGGGATTGTGAAGCTCGTCCATATTTTTCATACAGCTCGAAATGCTGTTCACGCATTCCGGGTTTGCATTGGTAGATTCTTATATCGAACAACATAATTTCAGGGTTTCTATTCGTATTTATCGTTTTACTACAGAGGAAGAAAGATCAGTCCGACATTAGCGACCAAAACTCCCATCGATCCCCTTGTTCTCCATCTCATTCCCCAAAACCTTCGCCGGCCTTCTGGCTGCAATCGGTCTCGCCCTTACTACCGCATTTGCTTCTTCGCCTCCCAATATTGTTCTCATTGTTTCGGATGATCACGGGACCGATGCCTTGGGCAGCTACGGCAATCCGATCATCAAAACGCCAGCCCTCGATGCGCTCGCGGCAGATGGCACAATCTTCACCGACGCCAACTGCACCACCGCCAGCTGCAGTCCGAGTCGTTCCGTCATTCTCAGCGGTCTGCACAATCACCGCAACGGCATGTATGGGCTCGAGCACAGCTTCCATCACTTCAAGTCCTTCGACACGATGACGAGCCTGCCGGCCATCCTTACCCAGCAGGGCTACCACACCGCTCGAATCGGCAAATACCACGTCGCCCCCGAATCCGTTTATACCTTCGAAACCGTGCTCTCGGCTGGCGCCGCCAACGACCCGAAGACCATCGGGCGCAGTCCTTGGGAAATGGCCGAACAGTCGCGGAGCGTCATCGAAGGCGAAGACAAGCGTCCGTTCTTCCTCTACTACGCCACCGACGACCCACATCGCGCCAATGCCTTCGACGCCGACGGTAAACCGACCTTCGACACCTACCCGCTTCCGAACAAATTCGGCAATCGCGACGAGGGTTACCCCGGCATCCATCCCGTCGTCTATGACCCAGAAGAGGTAATCGTGCCGCCCTTCTTACCTGACACTGCCGCCAGTCGCGCGGAAATCGCCGAATACTATCAATCCGTCTCCCGCATGGACGAAGGGATCGGCCACCTCATCGATATCCTCAAGGCCGCCGACAAATACGACGACACCGTCATCATCTATATTTCCGACAACGGTATCGCCTTCGCCGGAGCCAAAACCACGCTCTACGAACCAGGCATGAAACTGCCCTGTATCGTGCGCGAACCCGGTCAGCAAAAAATCGGTCGCACCCAGTCCGCCCTGGTTTCCTGGGTCGATATCGTCCCCACCCTCTTGGACTACGCTCAGGTCGACGTATCCGAAATCGAACTACACGGTAGATCCTTCCGCGATGGCGTTAGTAGAAAGCTCAACGGTTGGGACGAAGTCTACGCCTCCCACACCTTTCATGAGACCACCATGTATTACCCGATGCGGGTCCTCAAAGACCGTCAATTTAAGCTGATCTTCAACATCGCCCACGGTCTTGAATTCCCGCTCGCCAAGGACCTGCTGCAATCCCCCACCTGGGTTTCCATGCAAAAGGAAGGCCTGAAACTCTACGGCCAACGCACCCCCGAAGCCCTCCTTCACCGCGCTCGTATCGAACTCTACGATCTAAAATCCGATCCGCACGAAACGATCAATTTGGCCGACGAGCCCGCTCACCAAAAGACCAAGGAAACGATGATCGCCAAGCTCCAGCAGTTCCAAAACGAGACCAACGACCCTTGGGCCATCAAGTGGACCCGGGAGTAGCGCTCGGCCTCTTGTCACATGGCGAAGATCGGTCTCATGGGTGGTAGTTTTGATCCGGTGCATAACGGGCACTTGATCGCTGCTCGGGATGCGATGGAACAGCACGGTCTCGACAAAGTGATCCTGCTGCCGACCGCCCAAACTCCACCAAAGTCTCCCGCTTCGACGACGGCATGCCACCACCGCGTGGCCATGCTGCAGGCAGCGATCGACGGCGAAAACAGCCTCGAGGTGTCCGACTTCGAGGTCACTCAGGGCGGCGTGAGCTATACGATCAAAACCGTGCGCCACTTCCGGGAGAAATATCCCGATGCCACATTATTTTGGATAATCGGGGCCGACAAGGTGCCGACGCTCGACCGGTGGCGATCAATCGAAGAACTGGCGCAAATCGTCGAGTTTATCTCCCTCGAGCGCCCCCGACATCCGCTCACCATCGACCCAACCACGCCGGGCCTCAAGCTGCACCGCTGCGTAGGGCACGCCATGGATATCAGTTCGACCGAGTTGAGAGATCGCCAAAAAACCGATATGTCACTTGACGACTTCATACCGTCCAAGGCGATTATATACATCAGCGAACACGGACTTTACCCCTGACCCTCCCCCATGACCGCTCCCCAGCCCCTCCACCGCACGCTTCTGCTCGCCCTGACTCTGACTGGCTTCGCGACAACGGTTTCGCTGTTTGCGCAGACATCAATTCCCGAAAACACCCGCGCGGTAGAACTTGATCCCGTTGAGGTCCTCGGCCAATCCATCCTCGAGGAACTGCGAGTGCGTCCGACCGCCGACAAGGTGGCCCACGTCTCCCGCGCTCAGATCGAGGCCCTGCACGCCACCGACCTCGCCGATGCGCTGCGCACCGTTCCCGGCCTGACCATTTCGCGCTTCAATCCCGTGGGCTCATTTGGCGGCGGCGACGGCGGCGCAATTTATATCCGCGGACACGGCAACGGTCGTCCCGGCGGCCAGATCAGTCTCATGCAGGACGGGGTGGCCCGATTCACCGCCATCTGGACCCATCCGCTCCTCGACATTATGTCGGTCGACAACGTGCATCGGGCCGAGGTCATGAAGAGCCCTCAACCTGTGCTGCACGGCAACATGGCTTTTGGCGCCATCAATTTGATCGCCAAATCCGCCACCGGCGAAGGCACGGTCAACCGTCTCAAGTTGGGTGCCGGATCATGGGGTTCTCGCGAGGCCGTTTTCGAAAACAATTATGGGGCGGGACCGTTGCGATCGCACTTTGTCGCGTCCCATCGCGCCAGTGACGGGCATCGCCCGAATTCGGCCGGTGAGTTAAACAATCTGAGCTACCATCTTGGCTACCAACTTAACGACACGTGGTCGCTGGCCGCTTTCGTCAACGCCACCGATTCGCTGGCCGAGGATCCGCAGTCCCGTAACAGCCCACCTCTGCCCATCGTCGAAACGTATGCGACGGAGAGTCTCTTCGCCACCCTAACGCTGCGCCACACCGATGACTCCGGCGAAGGCTACGCCAAACTCTATTGGGACAACGGCGAGTCTCTTTGGTATCAGTGGGACGGCGCCCCGCCGCCGCCCATCGGCGCGGCCTTCACCAACATCACCGACTATCAAAACTATGGCCTGAAGTGGCAGGAAACCCGACATCTGGCCGACGACTGGCAGGTTACCGGCGGTTACGATCTGCAGGTTTATGGAGGAGAGACCACCGACGATTATGAGGGCCCGTTGCCCGATACTACCTTTGCCCAGCAACTGATCCGCCAACACTCCCTTTATCTGCTGGCCACCCGCGAAACTGAGTCATCGGAAAGCAACTGGACCCTCACCCCTTCGGCGGGTTTACGCTACAACTGGAGTGATCCGTTCGAGAATCAATGGGGTGCCCAAGCCGGACTCGTCGCTCAGCACGGCGACACCCGCCTCACCGCCCAATATGCCCGCGCCTACAACTACGGCGGCGTCTACTCGGCCGTCTTCAACCAGAACTGGGGGTTCTTCGGTCTGGGTCCCACGGATTGGCACGACATCGAGGCCGAAACCCTCGATCACTTTGAAATCGGCGTTCAGCACCGGTTCACTCCTTGGCTGCTTGCCGATCTCAGTCTGTTCCACGACCGCGGCCGCAATGCGTTGCAATTCGATCCGCCTCCTCCGCCTGTCAGTCTCGCCCGCTACGACCAGTTCACCACCCGCGGCGCCGAACTCACCCTGTTCCTCGAACCGGCCGAAGAACTGCGCCTGTTCGCTGGGTTGACCCTCACCGATGCCTCTCCGACGGACCGGCCCAACGCCCCCGGCTACACCGCCATCTTCGGCAGTCATTGGCAGTTCGCGCCCGGCTGGCGCCTGCACGCCGATGTGCAATTCGTCGACGACCAGTTCTCGCAAAGCGTGCGGTTCACCGAACCGCCGGAACCGATCGACAACTACGCCCACGCCAACCTGAAAATCTCCCGCGCCTACGACTTCGGTGCGACTCATGGTCGGATCTACCTGGCCGTGCGCAACCTCTTCGACGAGTCCTTCACCTACCAGCCCGGCTACCCCGCCCCCGGCATCAATTGGATGCTCGGATTCGACGCGAAGTTCTAATTCATTTTCGGGAAAACGGGGTCATGAATGTCGGGCTAACTAAACGGCGCGCTCGGCGAGCACGCCCTACCTCGTAATTTCAACCCACAGATACATGCCAATGGGTAGGGCTGTTTCGCCGACGGAGTCCCGATCTTCGGGACGGAGATGGCGTAGCAAACCGCCGTTTCATCTAGGATACTCCTGGCAGAAAACGAGAACACTCCCGCCCCCCCGAAACCCCTATCCGTTGCGGTCGACGGATAGGCCGATTCTACACGACCTGCAAGTCAACCTTGCGCCCGACGATCGATGTGTTCTCTGCCACCATGGTCGGGGTGATCATATCCGAAACACAGCAAGACACATGGGGATTTTGCAGGGCCCAAAGGTAAGACTTGGCATGGCGCGTAATTGAGTCGTCCTCAATGATGGTATTGAGTTTATCGAGCCGCCACGACGGCGCATCTCCGGGATTGATCAAGTTGGCCACCTTCATCGCAACGAACCCCATGCCAATATCGCCTGCCTTCGCTAGAGTAGTCTCGAGGGACGCATGATTGCCGATATTGTAGGCCGCCATCGCTCCATCGTAGTGCCCTAGTTCAACGGCTTTCCCCAAATTACCCGTGACATCGTTGTGCATGGACAACGCCGCAAACCGGATCTTACCGGCAGCCTTAAGTTCCGCCATGACCTCGGGAATGTTCTCGTCATCGAGCATTTCGGGCATCGCTACGCCATGCGGACAATGCAGCACATCGAAGTGCCCAGCGCCGGTTGTCCGCAGCGAATTGTCGACCAATTCATGCATGCGTTTTTTGATGGCCCCTTTGTGTTTCCGCAGGTTGCCGTAATCCCGAAGCACCACATACCGCAAATACGTGGCGTAGAGTTTGTCCGCCTGTTTTGGCCAATAGTAGAAATGATACCCCGGCTGCAACACCCTACGCCGCTCAATGAGATCATCGGCCTCTTTGCGTAGGGCTTGCTTCTTCTCTTCGGGCAGACCTTTCAGGATGTCATTCATCATCCGAACGAAAAACTCGTCGTAGAAACTGATCTTGTCGGAGATGAACAAGTGATCGCGGTTGCCCGACTCCTTGAGATATCGACCTAAGAGTTTCTCGGACTCCCCTCCCTGGTAAGCTGGTGCCATGTCGATGTAGTTCACGCCCCGCTCAAATGCCGTGTCGAAGGAATCCAATTCACTTTGCCCCTTCCACAACGCTGTGCCCTGCACGATCTCCGAGACCATCATACCGGTGCGACCAAAGCTCCGATACGCCATGTCGCTTTGCCGGTTACGCCATTCGGCGGGACGCGGGGTCGATGGAATTTGAGTCGCAACCGCCTTTGCGGGTTCGGCTCGAACCGAGCCACCCAGCGTTGCCCCCACCGAGGCCGCCAACGTGGCTTTAACAAAAGTTCGCCGATTGAGTTGATCCTTTTTACCCGAAGAAGACATGGAGAAAGACAATGATCCCTATCAGTCGGGATGCAATCCCATGGAGCAACGACCAAGGAGATGGGCCGCAAATTCTCGAATTCTTAGAGAAATAATATGCGACTCACCGAAAGTCGGGCGTAAAGGGCCAGATGACAGGACATACAGAACGGTCTGGGTGACAGGACATGCGGAACAGTTGGTGGTATTCAACAGCGTCAAAGGCGAGCGATAGACAGGACCTGTCGGCCCTTTTTGACGGCAATTGGGGGTCAACCCTCTGGGGTCGGATCCAATCCCCACTCCACCGACCGGGCTCAGCGAACCCGGCTACAACCAACCAACTATTGCGGATCACGGAGCGGGTTGTAGCTGGGGTCGCTGACCCCGAGTTTCAATATTATTGGTTACCGCACGATGGCACTTTCATGAAGTAAAAGTGTTCCGCATGTCTTGTCATCTGGCCTGTAAAGTCCGACCCACAAATACATAACGTGCCCCTCAGGTGGGTTGGGCTTTATGCCCGACAGTTCCACCCTACCGGCGGTAGCAGGACTGCCTGAGAATGCCCCCCCCTACCCTCCAAACGCAGGAGCTATTACAGTCTGGTCAGAGTTAAGAGCACGACCATGGTGGAGGAAGATGCCTGATCCCGCCGCCACCGATTCCGCCCTTCCGGGGGACCACATGCGACTTCTCGACCTCGCCGTGTTCCTCGGACTTACGCTGTTGGCTCCTTGGGTGGTGCACATGATTCCAAGTTGGGACGACTCCCCCATTGGAGCCAAATTACTCCCGATATTCTACGCCCCGCTCATCGCTGCCCTCACGGGACGCGGACAGGTGGCAGTAACCGTCGCCCTCTTGGCTCCGTGGGTGAATCACCTGCTGTTCGGCATGCCGCCGCGACCCATCGCCATGCTGCTCAACATCGAACTGGTGGTCTTCAGCATCGTGGCCGCTTCGATGGCTTCACGCTGGGCTGGGCAAGCCTGGCTCGGGCCTGTCGCCTATCTGGCGACGAAACCCATTGTCTTTGTCGCTCTACTGTCGTTCCCCGGATTGATGCCGTCCCTGTCCGCCGCCGCCTTCACGGTGTCCTCCACCGTCCAAGCCTGGCCGGGTTTGGTGGTATTGGCCCTCCTGAGCCTATTCGTAAACAAGCTGTTTCCTCCCCATGCCTCCACTTGACGAGCCCGCCGCCAAAGTCTGCCTGAGCATGGGCGAAATTGCCGAACGCATGCGGGCGGCAGATTATCCGACCGTCGATGCCATCGTCGGGATCCAAACCGGTGGACGCATCCCCGCGACCCTGCTCTCTTTTCACCTCGGCCTGCCGCTCTACATGTTGCCGATCAACTACCGGGATGAAAACAACGACCCCCGCTACGACCAACCCCGCGTATTGGCGGAAGTGCACAAACTCCCACCCGCCGGTGCACAAGTCCTGTTGGTCGATGACGTAGCCGTGACCGGCGCAACCCTGGCCAAAGCGCGTGAACTCCTGCCCGGCTACCCCATCACCACCTTCGCCCTCAAAGGTCGCGCCGACATCGTCCTCTTCCCGGAAGTGCGCCAGTGCGTCCACTGGCCGTGGTTATCGTAGCGCCCCCCGAGGTAGGGACGGACCGCTGGGCCGTCCGGCTTCTGGCTGATGGTCTAGGAATAAATGTCATCCACTCCACTGCCGCGGAAGGCCCAGCGGTCCGTCCCTACCATTTGTGGCTCGATTCCGCACTCATGCGTGCATTGGCCCTGGTTATCTTAGTGGGCCTTACCTCCACACTCCGACCCGACGGGCAAAATTAAACTGATAAGAACGGAATGGTCATCGGCCCCTCCGGCATCACGGCAATACGAAGCGGTCGTCCCAAACGGTCGGCTTCCTCATCGAGGCGGGCCCGAATATCCTCCACGGGTTCCAGATGTGCTTGGGTTACCGCGGCCCGAGACAGTTCACTAAAAAGTGCGACGCGTGCCTGTTTTAGGATCTGCGCAAACATCTGCACCTGCCACTGGTCCATCTTACAAAAACCCGGCGAATTAATCTGATCCAGCATCGCCTGCGCGGAGGCATGACTGAACAAAAACTCCTTAAAATTTCCGTGATCAGGAAACCCATCGTTACACCGCGCGGCCATGATGATGAGTCCATCTTTGCGCGTGATTTTTGACGCGGCCGACATCCCCTTTACCGCTTGATACAGATTCTGATCGAGCGGGTATCCGCTGTTGCTCGTCACCACGACATCGAATGCCTGCGCGCATTCCACCATGGCCGTGGCCCGACAGAAGGCGCATCCGGCTTCATGAGCGGCAATCGGGTCACCCGCAAAATAGCGCGTGATCTCTCGCCGATTGTTCAGAGTAACATTGATCAACAAATCGACCGGAAGAGGCGCACCACCTGCCCGCACATGCTCTTGCGTCGGGCTATCGACTAACACGCCCCACCTGCTGTTGGGATGACGAATATTTTCCGCACTGTGTAGCGCATGATCGCGTCCACCGAAGTCACCCCGGGAAACGCCGCTTTGTAGCCACCGGAGAATCCCGCCATAAAATGGGGTTCGATGAACCCCAGCAAAATGCGGCGATCGGCCTCACAATACTCCCGGTTAAAATGAACGTCATAACCAAACGGAGATTTGCCCACCCCGGTCATAGCATCCCAGTCGCCACCCCGATGATTAATGCAACGGTATCGGCGAAAAATCTCGGGACCCACCATCTGAATCCACTCCTCCTCGGTGTTTTCCCGATGCGTGCCGGTGCCCGAGATAATCACAACATTCTCAGGCGACACCTGATCCAACTCGGCAAACAAACAGCCCAACAACCGTTCATTGGGCAACGCCCGCGTGATATCCGGAATCACCACCGCCACCGATTCATCTGGTCCGATGCGACCCGTTACCGATTCGCAACCGATGGGTGAATCCATAGCCTCACGAAACGACTTCGCTTCATCGTCCAGGCCTTTCAAAAAGGTGGGCGCGACGACCGTCACATCGAGACCCGATAAGTCCAACGGCAGTCCTTCGGTTCCATATTCCAGCGTCACATGCATCGACGAACAGTCAGCGAGCGACTGACGAACGATCAACGCATTTCCATGCCTGCCACCTAACGAAGCGTTCTGCTTCCGCATGCCGGTCCTCACAAACCTGCTTCCTCCTTCGCGGGGCCGATTTCGCACGTAGTGCTCGAAATTCATCCTTCTCCATCCTGCCTCCCGGCACATTCAAAAATCCGAAATCGTAATTCGTAATTTCAAAAATGGGGCGACCAAAGGAAATGGCTTCTCCCCCATTCGAGGAATCAACCTGCGGTTGAGCTGACTGGGCTGAGCATCGCGGACCGTGAACTGTCTCAATGTGTATTTCTATCCCGGTTGGACGCTGGCATTCAGCGCGCATGGGTCGGCCGGTGGGTTCACTCTCTTTGGACCATCGTCGCTTTTGGCATAGAGACTGTCGCTTGTTCCTGCAGATCTATGCTACAATCTTCCACGGTTCATCAATTGTATGGCAGCCATTCCCACAGATCACATTTCCCCCCACGGCCGATTTCAAAATATCATGAAGGTAAAACCCATCCTTTCGGCACTCGGCTCTCTGTTGGTTTTGAGCGCTGGCGGGCCATCTCACCTGACTGCGGGAGAACCCGGAAAAGACGCGCCGAACATCCTCTTCGTCGCCATTGATGATTTTAATGACTGGGGTCCCACCCAGTTGGACGGTGCGCCGTTCGAGGTGGATACCCCGAACTTCGACGCGTTGGCAGATCGGGGTATTCTGTTCACCAACGCCCATTGCAATGCCCCGTCATGCAATCCGTCTCGCACGTCAATCATGTCAGGGCTCCATCCCGCGTCGACCGGCGTCTACGCCAACGGACATGACTGGCTGGCTAATGAACGATTTGATGACATCCTGCTGCTCCCAGAGTATTTTCAACAACATGGCTACACGACGCTGGGAGGAGGGAAAATCTATCACGCCAATCAGGGGAATGATTTCAATCGCAAGGGACTTTTATCTCCCCGGGGTTGGGCAGACTTTTTTCCGTCCTTCGAGGAGCAACTGCCGGTTCCGAGTATGCCAGACATCAAGCCCGACCGCGGTGAAGGAAATTTCAATTGGGGCGGAACCGGTAAACCGCTCGAGGATATGGGCGACCATAAGGTCGTAAATTGGGCCATCGATCAGCTCGAGACTCCGCAGGATAAACCGCTCTTTCTCGCCGTCGGGATCTATCGCCCGCATATGCCTTGGTTTGTTCCGGATGAATTTTACGATCACTATGAGGACGTCAAAATCACCCCGGCAACGAATCCAGTCGGATGGAAGAAGAACATCCCCGATTCACTCGCCAATCGATGGGATCGACATAAGGACTACGTCGGCAAACCGGGGCCCAGTCGTGGCTATGCGGCATGTGTCACCTACGCTGATTTTGAGCTGGGTCGGCTCCTGCGAGGCTTGGAAGCTTCACCGCTGGCGGAAAACACGATTGTCGTAATCTGGTCAGACCACGGCTGGCACTTGGGCGAGAAGGACCATTTTTCAAAGTTCACCCTCTGGGAGGAATCCACCCGCGTGCCTTTACTGATCTTGAAGCCCGGCGCGAACAAGCAAGAGGTCGATACGGCGGTGAGCTTGTTGGATGTTTACCCCACGCTGCTCGCGCTGGCCGGACTCCCCGCCAACGCAGACAACGACGGTCAGAATCTTCTCCCGATTATCGAAGCAGAGACAGATCTCAACCGGGCTATCCTGACCTCCGACAATGAGCATTACCATGCGGTGCGCGATGGACGTTATCGCTATCTCAAGTCGGACAAGGCAGAGGCCTTGTTTGACCATTTCAACGATCCACGTGAATTCCACAACATCGCCGACCAACCCGGTAGCACCGCCATTATCAAACGGCTGGCAAAGACCCTGCCCTCACTCCCCGCCCCCAGTATGCCCCAGCGCAGCAAACCGGAAAAGTTTTAGGGGATTTTCACCCGCGGAGTGATGGGTCCCCATCGTTGTTTTAAAATTCTCCGGCGCGACAGTCCGCTGGAGACCGGAACGGGGTAACGCGTTCACCAAGACCATCGACACCGCAGGGCTACCGCGTCTGTTGCAGTCGCCGCGATCGGTATTCAGTGGGAGTGAGCCCACTCCTCTTCCTGAAATGATCGGACAAATTACTCGCATCCACGAAACCACATCGGCCCGCAATCTGCGCGGCGGTCAAATTGGTTTCGAGTAGGAGTTTCATCGCTTCGGAAACCCGCGTCTTGATGAGGAACTCCTGAGGGCTGATCCCAAACGCTTCCTTAAACCGGCGCTGCAGGCTTCGCAGTGATTGCCCGCACGAGTCCGCCAGATCCAACATGGATACATTCCGAGGGAAATCCTTGCGTATGATCATCACGGCTTGAGCAACGTTTTCCAAAATCGGCAATTTTTCATCGTGCTCCGCGGCCGGCCGAAGAACCCCCATCACGCCAATCGGACGCATCTTGCGGTCCACCACCGGGAGCTTGGTAACAATATACCAATCGGGCATACCCTGACGGTTAAACCAAAGTTCCAGATGCTGAATGCGATCCATTTCGCCGCTGAGCAGACGTTCGTCATCTTGGGCATAACCTTCCGCCATGGATTGCGGATTTATGTCGTAATCAGTAAAACCGAGCATCTCCTCTTCGTGCTTCATTTGGTAGCGATCCAGGATGGATTTACTGGTGACCATGGTGCGGCCCTGGCGATCTTTCGCGAAAAAGTAGTAGCCGGGAATTTCATCAAATATCCGGTGAAAGAGCCCCCACGAAGGGATTTGCGCGAGCCAGGCATCTCGTTCCCTCGTGAGTTTACGCAGTTCCCCTGCAGAACGCTTACGGTGCAGCGTGTTGGGTCTTACAATTGTCGTATTTAGCATAGAGAGTGTCGCACGGTTTCCGGAATCTGTGATATGATCAAGCCCATGTTCTCAACGTGTCGCCACCTTTTACCCCTGATCGGCCTCACGGGGTGTGCTGCCCTATTCGCTGCAGACGACTCCCGACCCAATATCGTGCTCATTATTACCGACGACCAGCGTTGGGATCAGCTCAGTTATACCGGACATCCGGTATTGAAAACGCCTAACATCGATCGCATCGCCCAAGAAGGGGCATCCTTCGATAATTTCTTTGTGGCAACCCCATTGTGTTCGCCGAGTCGGGCCAGTTTTCTAACGGGGCTCTACCCGCACACGCATCGGGTCTTCAACAACGACAAGCTGGGCATCGACGTCATCAGCCACACCCTGATGACCTTTCCGCGACAGCTTCGCGAACAGGGATATGAGACCGCCTACATCGGCAAGTGGCACATGGGGTTGGACGATTCGCGACGACCGGGATTTGACAGTTGGATCAGCTTCAAAGGCCAGGGCATCTATATCGATGGTGTCATCAACGACAACGGCACCCGGCGACAGTTGCGCGGCAACATGACCGACTACCTAAACCGTCGCGCGGTTGAGTTTGTTAATCAACCTCACGACAAGCCGTTTTGTTTATACCTAGGACACAAAGCCGTTCATAATCCCTTTCTTCCCTCCCAGCGACACGAGGAGCTCTATTCCGACTATGAATTCCAAGTGCCGCCACGCAACGAGGCGGATCTGGCCGGCAAGCCGGTATTGACGCGAAAGCGCCCCAAGCTCGACCGCTCGAAAATGGAAGGCATCGGCCCGGAACCCGCTGAACCCAGACGCGGGCGCGGACGCGATCCTCAGTCGATCGTGCGCGATCAACTTCGCTGTCTGGCTGCGGTCGATGAAGGCGTCGGTCAGCTTTTAGCCGCTCTTGAGAGCACGGGCGAACTTGATAATACGATCTTCATCTACACCAGCGATAATGGCTTCTTCATGGGCGAACACGGAAGTTTCAACGGCAAGCGCATGCCCTATGATGAAGCTTTGAGAGTTCCGTTTTTCATCCGATATCCCAAGCTGATCGCGCCGGGAAGTAATCGTGATGAACTGATATTAAACATCGATGTGGCACCCACATTATTGGATCTCGCGGGAGTGGAATCGGTCATCCCGATGCACGGTGAATCCCTCGTTCCCCTGTTGCAGGATACTAACGCGAACTGGCGGAAGGCGTTTCTGGCCGAATACTATCACGAAAAAGTCGCGGCCAAAACCCCGACCTGGAAGGCGGTCCGCACGGATCGATGGAAATATATTCACTACCTCATAGCCGACACCCAGGGTGATCCTTTTGGTTATGATGAGTTGTATGATCTGGAGGCCGACCCGAACGAGTTGAAGAATCTGGTAAATCACCCGGAACAGAAGACCCGGCTCACCGAGATGAAAGCCCAACTAAATGGAATGTTGAATCAATTTAACTGAAAACTGACGAATGCCTTTCACTCTATATAAATACTTTCTCTCCTATTTGCTCCTGACGGCAGGGGTGTTTGCCGCGGGTCCCAACATCGTAATGGTGATGACGGACGATCAGGGTTATGGGGATTTATCACTCCACGGGAACCCGTGGATCAAAACCCCGAACATGGACCGTATCGCGAATGAGGGAGCGCAATTCGATAGGTTTTTCGTGCAACCGTCGTGCGCTCCTACGCGAGCCGCACTATTGTCCGGTCGCTTCCCGACTCGCACCGGAGTGACAGGTGTAACGCGCGGCTATGAATTTATGCGGGGCGAGGAAGTGACCATCGCCGAACTCTTGCGTGATGCCGGATATGCCACGGGATGTTTTGGCAAGTGGCACAACGGCGGCAACTGGCCTTACCATCCCAACGCGCAGGGCTTTGACGAATTCGTGGGATTCTGCGGCGGGCATTGGAACGATTATTTCGATCCGATCCTGGAACGAAACGGCACCTCTTTTCAGGCGCATGGATTTATCGCCGATATCATTACCGACTACGCGATTGAATTTATCGAACGCGAGCACGAGGCGGACGAGCGCCCTTTCTTCTGTTATGTTCCTTACAACACGCCGCACACACCAGCGAGTGTGCCCGTGGACAAATGGAGGCAGTGGGCAGATCGGACGGACGTCGAAGATCCCTTCAACCGGGCGATGTATGCTCTGGTCGAAAATGTGGATGACAATATGGGGCGTTTGCTCGCTAAGCTGGAAGAGCTGGAGATTCTGGACGACACGGTATTCATCTTCCTGACCGACAACGGCCCGAATAGCGCTCGCTTCAATGGCGGCATGCTGGGGCGGAAAGCCACGGTCCACGAAGGCGGCGTGAGGGTGCCACTTTTCGTCCGTTGGCCGGAGCGGATCCAGGCAGGCCTGATGGTAAAGCCGAATGTGGCCCATATCGATTTGCTGCCGACGCTTTCCCGAATCGCGGGGATAGAGAACCTGGAAGGCAAGACGCTGCCGTTGGACGGGATGGACGTGACGCCGCTTCTCTACGGACAAGATGATTTCGAGATGCCGGAGCGGAACTTGTTTGTTTGGCGCAAGCCGGAGAGTTGGTCGATCCGGACAAGCCGCTACCGGGCGACCGAAACGATGTTGCACGATCTTTGGGAGGATCCTGGCCAGAAGAATAATCTGGCGAAAGCACAGCCCGAATTCCACGCCGAGCTCGTCGAAACTTACCGGGGTTGGGAGGCGCAAGCGACGGACGAAGCGCCCGTGCTTTTGCCATTACCGATCGGCTATGAGGAGTGGCCTACGGTTACATTGAAGGCGCACGAAATGGATATCTTCCCGGGAATAGACGAAGGGATTAATTACAGTGGAAAAAAGGGATTCGCCCATCAGTGGATTGAACGTTGGTCAAATCCCGAAGCCTACGCGGCCCGTCCGATCAAGGTGCTAGCGGGTGGACGGTATCGGGTTCGACTTCGGTATGCCTGCCCCGAGGATGCAGTAGGCTCGGTATTTCGCCTCAGCGCGGGAAGCGCGTCGCTTGACATTCCTATTCAGGATTCCTGGGTGAGCGCGCCGCATGGCGCAGCGGAACAGGTGATTAAAACTCAAGGCGCCTATTTATCTCGGGAGTGGCGAGATCTGGATGCGGGCGAACTGGTATTGGCTGAAGGAACTCATTCCCTGGAACTCAGAGCGGTAAAGATGCCTGGAGTGGAAATGCCCAATATCAAGGCACTGATTTTCGAACGACTGTGAAATTTAGGAGAAAACCATGAAGACAAAATCCTTCTTTTCCGCCCTAGTAATCGTAGCCGGAGTCCTGACTCAGGTGCATGGGGCGAGTCCGCCCAACATTGTCCTGATCGTCAGCGATGATCAGGGATATGGAGATTTGAGCAGCCACGGAAACCCCTGGATTCAGACCCCGAACATCGATCGGTTGGCGGCCGAAGGCGCCCGATTCGACCGATTTTTCGTCGAACCATCATGCGCTCCAACCCGGGCCGCTTTACTGACCGGAAGAGCGCCCTCCCGAAGCGGAGTTTTTGGGGTGACTCGAGGCGAAGAAAACATGCGGAGTGATGAAGTCACCATCGCTGAATTGCTCAGGGACGAGGCGGGCTACGCGACTGGAGGTTTCGGAAAATGGCACAACGGCTCGCAGTGGCCGCACCATCCGAATGCGCAAGGGTTCGAGGAGTTTGTCGGATTTTGCTCCGGACACTGGAACGACTACTATGATCCCTTGCTAGAGAGAAACGGAGAGGAGTATCCGACCCAGGGCTTCATTGCGGATGTCATCACGGATCACGCCGAGAAATTCATCCGCGAAAACACCGAGAAAAATCAGCCTTTCTTCTGCTATGTGCCTTTCAATACGCCCCACACTCCCGCGAGCGTGCCAGCGGATGACTGGAAGCGATGGGTGCATAATACCGAGGTGGAGAGCTATTTCGATCGGGCGATGTATGCGCTGTGTGAAAACATTGATGCAAATGTGGGCAGATTGGTGGAGCTGCTGAAAGAGCTGGAGGTGGACGACAATACGATCGTGCTTTATTTGTCCGACAACGGGCCAAACGGACATCGCCTTAATGATGGCATGTTAGGCGTTAAAGGAAGCCTCCATGAAGGAGGCGTTCGGGTTCCTCTCTTCGTTCGCTGGCCGGGAATGATTGAGCCTGGAACCGTCGTGAAACCGAATGTAGCTCATATTGACCTGCTTCCCACGCTTTCTCGCTTGGCCGGAATCTCGTTGAGTAGCGACATGACGAAGCCGCTCGATGGCGTCGATATTTCGCCGCTGCTATTGGGAGACAGTGATTTCTCTCTACCCGAGAGAAATCACTACACGTGGCGGCTCATTTATGGTTGGGCCGTTCGCTCGGATCAATACCGCGCCACCGCCACGACTTTACATGATATGTTCGAAGATCCCGGGCAGCAGAACAATCTGATCGAAGAGAAGCCGGATATCCACGACGCGTTGCTGGCAGATTATTTCAAATGGGAAGCCGATGCGATTATCAAGTCGCCGCAGCGTCTCCCGATTGAAGTCGGCTACCGTGAATGGCCGCTCGTCACCCTGAATGCGCATGAGTGGCAAGTGGTGCCAGATACCGGAGAAGGGATCGATTATTGTTTGCCCCGCGGGTGGTCGAATCAGTGGATTCAGGATTGGACGGACGAAACGGCCTACGCCGAATGTCCCATTGATGTGGTTGAAGCAGGATCCTATGCGGTATCCATTCAATATGCCTGTGATGCGACTTCGGTCGGATCCGTGTTCGAGTTGGTTGCGGGTGAAAACAGCCTCGATATCGAAATCAAAGAGCCGTGGGTATCCGCGCCTTATCCCGCCGCAGAGCAAGGCCCCAAGGAACCAGGATGGTATTTGTCCCGGGAGTGGAGGACGTGGGAAGCAGGGACACTTGCCCTGGATAAAGGGGAGCACCTGCTGCAACTACGGGTGAAGCGTAAACCAGGCAAAGAAATGGCTGATATCAAGTCGGTCATGCTACGAAAGATTTGAACCGAACCAACGAACTGATTCTTAACCCATTCCCCAAGCTGGCATCCTACTGCCGCGCCGCTGATTATTTCCCCAGATAACTGTTTTCCCAAAAACCCCCATGAAGATAAAGCCCCTCCCCTCATCTCTGAGTTTCTTATGTGCTCTGCTCCTTGGCAGCCTCACTCCGGTCCACGGAGCTGACCCGCTCAACGTCGTGCTCATTGTGGCAGATGACTTGGGTGCCCATGATTTGAACACCCATGGTTCCGATCTGCACGAAACGCCCCACTTGGATGGCTTCGCCGCGTCGGGAATCGAGTTTACCAGCGCCTATGCTGCCGCCCCGATCTGCACGCCCACCCGAGCCTCCATCATGACCGGCAAGAACCCCGCCCGTCTGCGCATGACCATCTGGAGTGAGCATGCCCTGCGGGGACCCAAGCTTGATAAGCCCATGATTCCTGCCGACAGCGTAGGTAATCTTCCGTTGGAGGAAATCACTTTGGCCGAACGCTTCAAAGCAGCCGGCTACCACACCTTTCACATCGGCAAATGGCATCTGGGAGAAGCGAGTTTCTACCCGGAAGTCCAAGGCTTCGACGTCAATATCGGCGGGCACCACTGGGGCGCCCCTTCCACGTTTTTCGCCCCCTACCGCGGGACGGTTTATCGGGAGCCGCGCTATGTTCCGGGTTTGCATGGATGGAAGGAGGGGGAATACCTGCCCGACCGGCTTACTACCGAGGCGATCAACCTGATGGAAAATGCCGGCGATACGCCCTTTTTCCTCAATCTTTGCTTCTTCGTTCCTCACGTTCCGATCGACGGAAAACCCGCCTACGTCGACGATTTTTCCGCTCGCATTGGCCCTGACAATAGGCACCGCAATCCTGGCTACGCCGCCATGGTCAAATCGCTGGATGATGGCGTGGGACGAATTCTCGCTTGGCTCAAAAAAACCGGGAAAGACCAAAACACCATCGTGGTTTTTGTTTCAGACAACGGAGGTGTGACCGGTGAGTGGGAAGGCGAAACGGTTACCGACAACACCCCACTCCGCTCGGGTAAGGGAACGCTCTACGAAGGCGGGGTTCGCATTCCTTGGTTCATGCAGATTCCCGGCATAAATACGCCGCACAAGGTGGACACTCCGGTTACGACAACCGACCTCCTGAGCACGCTGCTGGATTTGACGGAGGTGGATCATCCGGATCAATCGGCATCCGATGGCACGTCACTGAAACCCCTGCTCTATCAAAAGGAATTTAATCAAGGGAAACCCCGATCCTTGGTCTTTCACTACCCTCACTACTACCGCGGAACGACGCCGGTTTCTGCGCTCCGCAAAGGAGACCTGAAACTCCTCCAGTATTACACCCCGGAAGGGCTGCGGTTTGAATTATACGACCTGGCGAAAGACCCCACTGAGTCCCACGATCTCTCCGCCCAGCGCGGAAAAATTGTGCAGGATATGAGTTCGGAACTCACCTCCAGCTTATGGGAAATGAGTGCAAATTTCCCGAGCCGTAATCCCGACTATCCCGCCAAGGACCAGAAATGATTCAGAGCAGAATGCTGGGTAATTCACCACCCGATCAGGCGATCACTTCAGGAAAGAAATTAAAACAAGACTTCTACAAAATTAATAATGACTAGCGAAACTTGGATAAACCAATACCTCGATGCGGAGGTGAAACTTATCAGGTCACTGCCGACTGACAAAATTACCGCGCTCATCGATATCTTCGAAAAGGCTCATACCCGTGACAGTCAGATTTTTCTCTTTGGCAATGGCGGCAATGCGGCCAGCGCTTCGCACTTGGCCTGCGATTTGGGCAAAGGCGCCTCGGATGTGCTGAAGAAACGTTTCCGGGTCATTACGCTCAACGACAACGCCGCGTGGTTAACTGCCCTCGGCAACGACTACGCCTACGATGATGTATTTGTGCGCCAGCTGGAGAACTATGCCCGTCCCGGGGATGTCGTGCTGAGCGGCAGTGTCAGCGGAAATTCGCCGAACTTGGTGAAAGCGTTCGAGTGGGCCAATGCTCAGGAACTGACCACGGTTTCAATTACCAGCTCCCGACGGGGCCGAATGTCCGATTTGGCCACCCTGCCCATCGTGTTGCCCGATGAGCACTATGGCCGCGTAGAAGATATGCAGATGATGATCTATCACCTGATCGCATTCTGGTTTATCGAAAATAAATCGGCGTAGCCAAAACCAATTTCCATGAACCGATACCTCACGCTCGTTCTATTCATTCTCCTTCAGCCCTTGTTCTTTTGCCTCGGTGCCAGTCGACCCAATATCCTGTTTGTGTCGATTGATGACTTCAATGACTGGGGACCCACTCAGCTGAACGGTGAGCCGTTCGATGTGGATACGCCCCACTTCGACTCGCTGGCGGCTGAAGGGATATTGTTTAGAAACGCCCACTGCAATGCCCCGGTGTGTAACTCCTCCCGCGCCTCTATCATGTCGGGGCTCCATCCCGCGTCGACCGGCGTTTATGGCAACGGTCATGACTGGTTGGCGAACGCACGATTCGATGACATTCTCCTGCTCCCGGAATATTTCAAAAAGCATGGCTACGCTACGCTGGGAGGCGGGAAGATCTATCACGCGAATCAGGGAAGCGCATTCGAGCGGAAAGGGCTTTTTTCGCCTCGAGGTTGGGATGATTTCTTTCCGTCCTTCGACGCGCAATTGCCGGTGCAGAGTATGCCGGAGGTCCTGCCGGATCGTGGCGAAGGGAAGTTCGATTGGGGCGGCACCGGTAAGCCGCTAGAGGATATGGGCGACCATAAGGTCGTAAACTGGGCAATCGAGCAGCTTGAGACTTCTCGCGATGAACCGCTCTTTCTGGCCGTCGGGATCTATCGCCCGCATATGCCTTGGTTTGTTCCAGACGCGTTCTACGATCAGTATGAGGATGTTGAAATCACCCCTCCCACCAATCCAGCTGACTGGGATAAGAACATTCCGGAACCTCTTCTACCACCTCGGCGATTCAAGGAGTTTGCCGGAACCCCGGGCCCGAGTCGTGGCTATGCCGCGTGTATCAGCTATGCCGATTTTGAACTGGGTAGACTCTTGGAGGGCCTAAGGGCCTCACCGATTGCCGACAACACGATCGTCGTGATCTGGACGGATCACGGCTGGCACTTAGGAGAGAAGGAGCATTTCTCCAAGTTTACGCTCTGGGAAGAGTCCACGCGGGTCCCACTACTCATCTTGAAGCCCGGCGCGCAACAGCAAGAAGTCGATACCGCAGTAAGCTTGGTGGATGTCTACCCCACCCTGCTCGCTCTGGCGGATTTACCCGCGAACAAAAACAACGACGGCGAGAATCTACTCCCGATTATCGAGGCAAAGACGGATCTCAATCGAGCCATCGTCACCTCGAAGAACGAGAACTATCACGCCGTGCGCGATGGACGTTATCGCTATTTCAAAACCTACAACGCCGAGGCGTTGTTCGACCATGCTAACGATCCGCGCGAGCTTAACAATATCGCCAACCGTCCCGGCAGTGCCGCCATCATCGAGCGCCTATCGAAGGCTCTACCCACGGCGCCACTCCCAAGCATGCCCAAGCGAATCAAACCAAAATCCCCCTAGCGCAGTGACTCCAACCCCGTAAACCATGAGTGCTTCAATCCATCGCAGGACATTCCTAAAATCCTCCGCCGTTCTGCTCGGCAGTTGTGCCTTAGCCGCGTGCCAGAAAAAGGATTACACGGAGGATTTGGTTGCGCAGGCTCGGTTCAAAATATCGTTGGCGCAATGGTCGCTCCACCGCGCCCTGCGGGCGGGTGAGTTGGACAATATTGATTTCGCGCGCATTGCGCGGGAGAACTTCGGCCTGGATGCGGTGGAATGGTCAGGCCAATTTCTCTACGTCGATCATCCCCGGTTGGGAGCTCAACCCAAGAGCAAGGAATACTTCGCCGAGATCAAACGCGCGACCGATGATCTCGGGGTAGCCAACCTGCTCATCATGTGTGACAAAGTGGGGAACCTCGGAGATCCCGATGAGAAACGACGAAACAATGCGATCGAAGGGCACTATGCGTGGGTGGAATCCGCCAAGTCACTCGGTTGTCATTCGATTCGAGTCAACGCGGCCTCCGACGCATCACTCCCTGCGGCAGAGCAAAAGGCACTGTGCATTGATGGTCTGGGAAGGCTCTGCACGTTCGCTCAATCGCACGACGTCAACGTGATCGTCGAGAACCATGGCGGACTCTCATCCAACGGGGCCTGGCTGGCGGCCGTGATCTCCGGCGTCGGTCTCGATAACTGCGGCACCCTACCCGATTTTGGGAATTTTTATGTGGCTCGCAACAAGGTCGGCCCTGAGCGCTACGCCTTGGCCAAAAAACCCTACGAAAATGATCCCGTTTACCAAGAGGATGAGATTGGTTTGGAGTATGACCGTTACCAAGGGGTGGCCGATCTGATGCCCTTCGCCAAGGGACTGAGTGCCAAATCACATGATTTCGATGCGCAAGGAAACGAAATCAATACCGACTATCATCGCATGCTTAAAATCATATCCGACTCCGACTATTCGGGTTATATCGGCATCGAATATGAGGGAAAGACCATCCCCGAAATGGAGGGCATTCGTCTCACCCAATCATTGATCAACCGCACGCTCGAGTCATTGGGGAAATCGTCCTAGGATCGTTACGCACACCTTAAACTGTCTACCGCCATGAACCGACGCCAAGCCATCAAGAGCACTGCCCTGATCGGGGGAGGATTTTTGTTCCTTCCGCCCTTATTACGGGGGCAAACATCACGTCTACCCCACTCGTCAGACGCCATTCTTGGCGCCACCGAGAAGCGTCTACTACAGTCAGTGGTAGCAACCATGATTCCGGCGACGGATACTCCCGGCGCCAAGGAGCTGCAGGTGGATCAATTCGTTTTGCTCATGGTGAATGACTGTCACGACGCGAAGGATCAGGCCGCCTTCTACTCCGGCCTACGCGACATGGATGCATTCGTCGTCCAACACTTTGGGCAACCGTTTTTGTCGTGCGATGCCACCACTCGAGTTGAGGCCATCAAAAGCATGGGCGGGAGTCCCGACGCCAGTGCGGAAATAAGGGCATTCATCCAGATCACGAAGAGACGAACCATTCAGGGGTATCTTCAATCCAAATACGTGATGACAAACGTGCTTCCTCACGAAATGATCCCACAGCCCTACGACGGTTATTATCCGGCCAGCAAATTGGGAGGCAAAGCCTGATGGCCAACCTCAGTATTAACGGAATCAAACAAAACACCTACGATGCCATCGTCGTGGGCTCAGGTATCAGCGGAGGTTGGGCGGCCAAAGAACTCACGGAAAAAGGACTCAAGACTCTGGTCCTCGAGCGGGGCCGCGATGTGAAGCACAACGTGGATTATCCGACGGCCAACAAAATGCCTTACGAGTTCAAGCACCGGAACCAGATACCGCACGAGACCCGCCAAGCCAATCCGATCCTCAGTCGAGCGGGCGCCTGGAAAGAGGATACCGACCACTTCTTCGTGAAGGATGATGAGCATCCCTACATTCAGGAGAAACCCTTCGATTGGATTCGCGGATACCAAGTGGGCGGCCGGTCGCTGCTTTGGGCGCGGCAGACCCAGCGCTGGAGCCAATACGATTTCGAAGGCCCGGCCCGCGATGGGTTCGCGGTCGATTGGCCGATTCGTTACGAGGATATTGCTCCCTGGTATAGTCATGTGGAATCGTTCGCCGGGATATCTGGAAACCAAGACGGACTCGCCGAATTGCCCGATGGGGAGTTCCTGCCCCCCAATCCCTTCAACGCGGTGGAGGACCATTTTAAACGCGTTCTGGACGAGAAGTTCAAAGGACGGCATCTGATCGCCGCTCGCTTCGCCAATCTGACCAAATCGACGCCTACGCAGCTCGCGCAAGGACGCTATCAATGTATGAGCCGGCGGCTTTGTAAGCGCGGCTGTCCTTTCGGCGCTTACTTCAGCAGCAACTCATCCACCCTGCCCTGGGCGGAGAAAACCGGAAACCTCACGCTACGCCCCCACTCGGTGGTGCACTCCGTCATCTACGACGATAAGCAGGGCAAAGCGACCGGCGTGCGGGTCATCGATAGCCTGACCAAGGAAGTCACCGAATATTACGCGAAGGTCATTTTCGTTAATGCCTCGGCCATTAACACCAATCTCATCCTGCTAAATTCCACCTCGAAGCGTTTCCCGAACGGCTTGGGGAATGACAACGGGTTATTGGGCAAGTTCGTCGCCTTCCATAACTACAATATCAAGGTCCGCGCGCAGTTCGACGGACTCAACGAGTTTGCCCCCTTCGGCGGTCGTCCCGGGTCCACTTACATTCCTCGGTTTAGGAATATGTTTAAGCAGGAAACCGATTTCCTACGGGGATACGCCACCGCCTTTTCGGCCAGTCGAAATTTGAGCAGCAACCAATCAGGCGCGGGCGAAGATCTAAAGGAAAGCCTGCTGAATCCGAAGCTGGGCGGTTGGTCTGCCGGGGCGCAAATGATGGGCGAAACGATTCCCAAGGAAAGCAATGCCGTGACGCTGGATTCCCAAAAAACGGATGCATGGGGTATGCCCCTCCTTCGAATCAATATCGATTTTGATGAGAATGATCGGAAGATGGAGGCCGACGCCACCGAGCAACTCTCCGAGATGTTTGCCGCAGCCGGATTTAGTAATATTAAAACCACCAACAAGCAGGATGCCCCCGGAATCGACATCCACGAAATGGGCGGAGTGCGGATGGGCCGTGAGGCCAAAACATCGCTCCTCAATGGCTGGAATCAGTTGCACGCCTGTAAGAATGTTTTGGTCACCGACGGAGCCTGCATGACCTCAACGTCCACCCAAAACCCTTCGTTGACCTATATGGCGATCACCGCCCGCGCCGCCCACCACGCCGTCGAGGAAATGCGCCAAGGAAATATTTAGGCAGGCGCCCAAAAATCCCGCGACCTATGAGTAAGGACAAAATACGCATCGCTCTCATCGGCACTGAATTCATGGGTCGAACGCATTCCAATGCGTGGCGACAAGTGATTCCCTTCTTCGAACCCGACCTGGAACCGGTCCTTAAAGTGGTGTGCGGACGCGACCCAGAGAAAACCAAAACCTTCGCCCGCAGATGGGGGTTCGAGGATTCCTCGACCGACTGGCGAACCGTGATTCAACGCGACGACGTGGATGTGGTCGATCTGGCTCTGCCCCAATCCATGCAACCCGAAGTGGCCATCGCGGCCGCCAAATGCGGCAAGCACGTGTTTTGCGAGAAACCCATGGCTCTGACCGGGACAGAGGCCCAGACCATGTTACAGGAGGCTGAAGCAGCTGATATCCGCCACTATGTTAACTACAACTATCGCCGTAGCCCGGCCGTTGCCTTGGCGAAACAAATCATCGACGAAGGCCGCATCGGAGAGATCCGACATTGGCGTGGGGCCTATCTGCAAGACTGGCTGGTAGACCCTGAGGCTCCGTTGGGATGGAAGCTGAAGAAAGAGTATGCCGGGTTCGGGCCGCACGGAGATTTAAGCTCCCACAGTGTGGATCTGGCCCATTTCTTGGTGGGCAAAATCGAATCCGTATATTGCCAAAAAAATACCTTCATCCACCAACGACCCCTTGAATCCGGGAGTGCCGATATGGGCCCGGTCGATGTGGATGATGCTTCCCAAATGCTGGTGAAATTTGCCAACGGCGCGCTGGGATCGTTTGAGTCCTCCCGGTTCGCGACCGGTCAACGCAATGCGAATCAGTTTGAGATATTTGGCAGCAAGGGAGCACTGAGATGGAACCTTGAGGATCTCAATCGACTGGAATTCTACTCGAATGACGACCCCATCCACATCAGAGGTTATCGCTCCATTCTCGCTACCGAAGCGGAGCATCCCTACGTCGGGAAATGGTGGCCGCCGGGTCATACCATCGGCTATGAGCATACCTTTGTTCATGCGGTGGCAGACTTCTTGGCTGCGATCTCAACCGGACAACCCATCTCGCCCGATTTCTCCGATGGCCTCGGCGTGATTCAAGTTTTGGAAGCCGCCCATACCTCGGCTGAATCAGGCCAACGCATGAACGTAGTTTAAAAACCGCGACAGTTGATAACGGCTAAGAACCACCTGAGAGCATTGAAGAAGCACACACACCATAATCTGTTCCATTTTCTGCTCGCAGGGAGTTTGATTCTATCCGCTTGCGCGCTACCGGGCGGTTCGTCCCCGCCCCAGAACATACTGGTGATCCTCGCCGACGATATGGGCTGGGCCGACCTGGGGCCCGCTTCCAACATAGACACGCCGCATCTCGATCAATTGGCCCAGGATGGGGTAAGCCTGTCTCGCTTCTATGCGTCCGCGCCGATCTGTTCACCCACCCGAGCGGCACTCCTAACCGGTCGGTATCCCCATAGCGTGGGAATGCCCCAGCTCGCCGCGCCCGAGGCGAAGGAAGGAAGCCCGAGACTCTCTTTGGATCATTCAGCGGTCACGATACCCGAAGTGCTCAAAGCGGGTGATTATCAATCCATCCTGATCGGAAAGTGGCATCTGGGATACGATCCCAGCTCTTGGCCCCGCACCCATGGATTCGATGAATTTTGGGGCACCCTGGCCGGCCAATCTAACTACTACGATGTAACCGGCAGTTATCACAACGAAACGCCCATCCCAATCACCGACTACTACACGGACGCGATCACCGACAAAGCCATTGATTACCTGAAGACGCAGGAAACCCACCAGCCGTTCTTCATGTTTCTGTCTTACACTGCACCCCACTCACCGATGGAAGCTCCCGCGGATCTTATCGAAAAATACCGCGCGAAATACGACCATGAGCTTTTTGCGATTTATGCGGCTATGGTCGAGCAACTGGACACGGGTATCGGCCGAATAATGAGCGTCGTTGATGACCTTGGCCTCGGCGAAAATACCCTGGTCATATTCATGTCCGATAATGGGCCTTCGGCCGAAAGCAAAGCCTACGGCCCCAGGGGGGCCAATATCTCTAATGGTCCCCTGCGCGAATGGAAGTTCTCCACCTACGAAGGCGGTATTCGCGTGCCCTTCATCGCCCGTTGGCCCGACCGTATTCCTGCCGGTCTCCAGCGTGATGGAATCGCCGTGACGATGGATGTGCTCCCCACGATTCTTGATGCCGTGAAAATGCCTGTTCCAGAAAACATGGAAATAGATGGGCACTCACTGATGCCCTTACTGACCGGGAGTGACTATTCCAGAACGGATGCCATTCACTGGGAGACGAAGCACAATCTGGCGGTGATGCGGGGCGATTGGAAGCTCGTGCATCAATTCTGGAAAGAGCCTGAACTCTATAACCTTAAATCTGATATATCCGAGGAGCGCGATCTTTCCGACCAGTATCCCGAAATGGTATCGGAGATGGCCGAGCTTCATTCCACTTGGAGAGCGGAGCACTACCCCGATCCCGTGGCCCGAAAGACAAAACGAGTAAAATATCAATTCCCCGAAGTGGCCGCCACCAATGCCACCACCAAGTGAATTTCAGGCCATGAAGATATTTAACCTCTCCCTGGCTGTTCTGGGGATGCTGGCCTCTGTCGCCACGGCTGCTGACAAAACGGTAAACGTCTTGCTCATCATGGCTGATGATATCGGGTTCGAGTGTTTCAGCAGCTACGGTAGCAAAGAGTATTCGACCCCTCGATTGGACGCTCTGGCTGCAGCGGGAATTCGGTTCGAAAACTGTCACTCCACACCGGTCTGCACGCCGAGTCGCGTCAATCTCCTGTCGGGGAAGTCCAACGTATTCAATTATGAGGACTTCGGCATCTACCCCGCCGGGGAACCCACCTTCGCCCATCAATTCCGCCAATCGGGTTACGCGACCGCCGTCGCGGGCAAGTGGCAATTGCTCACCGCCGAAGGTGGCACCCATCCTAATGAAGCGGGATTCGATACCTACTGCTTGTGGAACACTCCCCTCACCTCTCGCGAGCGTTACTGGAACCCTTCCCTTGAAAAAGACGGTGCCTTAATGGGTCTACCGGACGACAGCTACGGTCCAGATGCCTGCACGGATTTTCTGGCCGAGTTCATCACGTCTTGCGCCGAGACCGACACGCCCTTTCTCGCCTACTACCCGATGATTCTCGTGCATGACCCTTTTCTCCCCACCCCGAACAGCAAGGACCGAGGCGAGACCAGCGATAAGAAGAACTTCATCGATATGGTGAACACTATGGATGCGCTGGTGGGTCGCCTGGTCGATACACTCGAAGCCCAGGGAGTGCGCGACAACACGCTGATTATTTTTACCGCAGACAACGGGACCAACAAAAACCTCGTTTCCGAATTCAACGGCCAACGCATCAGCGGGGGCAAAGGATACACGCGCGACCACGGCACCCATGTGCCTCTGATCGCCAACTGGCCGGGGCGTATTCCGGCAAAGCAGGTCAACCGCGACCTGATCGCTTTTTCTGACTTCTTTCCTACCATCGTCGAGGCCGCGGGCCTGCCCCCTAAAGAATCAACCGACGCCGACGGCGTAAGCTTTTGGCCCCAATGCCTGAGTGAATGCGGAAACCCACGGGAGTGGATCTACGGCTACTACTTCCCGCATCCCTACGCCAAAAAGTTCAACGACTCAAACAATCACCCCGAGGTGCGGTATGCCCGGGATCGACGCTACAAGCTCTATGACAACGGCGATCTCTACGACACCCAGGTGGATGTCATGGAGACAGCCGTCATCGATCTTGAAGTGGCTGCTCCCACGGTGAAGCAAGCCCACCGGAACCTCCAAGCCGCGATCAACGCTTACCCCAGCAAAGGCACCCGAATCGACTACCTCAAGGTGCGCGGCGTCTACCCGCCGAAATAAAAACAGTCCCCCTTCCCATGTCATCCCCGCTCCCACCTCCCGCCGACAAACCGGGAGGCAAACTCCCCCTCACCGAGAAAGTAGCCTATGGATTAGGGGACACCGCATCGTGTCTTTACTATACGACCTTGGCCGAGTTCTTGATGTTTTTTTACACGGATGTTTTTGGCATCAGTGCCATTGCTGCCGGCTTGATGCTCCTGATCACGCGCTTCTGGGATACGGCCAATGACCCCATCATGGGTATGATTGCAGATCGCACCAAATCCCGCCATGGTAAGTTCCGCTCCTGGATTCTCTGGATGATCCCGGTTTTCATGATTACCGGAATTTTGGTATTTATGACTCCGGACCTGAGCATGACCGGGAAACTGATTTGGGCTTATGTCACCTATTCCTTGGTCGGCATGGCCTATACCGCGATCAATGTCCCCTACTCCGCCTTGATGGGCGTCATGACATCGAACTCAGAGGAACGAACGGTTCTCGCCTCATTTCGATTTCTCGGCGCGAATTCCGGCAGTTTGATTGTGCGAGGAACGCTGCTGTGGTTGGTGGCCACCCTGGGGCAAGGAAATGACCAACAGGGCTACTTTCTGACGATGTGCGTGTATGCGGTTGCCGCCGGCGGACTGTTTTTCATTACGTTCAAATTCACCCGCGAGCGTGTCATTCCCCCGCCGCGCCATAACAAGGTCCGGGAAGACCTTAAGGATCTTCTTAAAAATGGACCCTGGTTGGTATTCTGCGTGGTGGGCGTGCTCACGCTCGTCCATATCTCGGTGCGGGGCGGCGCGATTTTGTATTACTTCAAGTATTACATCGGAGACCTGAGTCTCGCCACCAGCTTCCTGGTCTCCGGAACCGTTCTGGCCATCGCGGGCGTATCGTGCACGAAGTTCATTGTCGCTCAATTTCGCGACAAACGACGGGCCTACATAAGTCTAACTCTAATCAATGCGATCCTGCTACTGGGCTTCTACTTCATCGGTCCGACAGATATCGTGCTATTGTTCAGTCTCCATCTTGTCGGATCCTTTCTGGCTGCGCCACTCATGCCTCTGACTTGGGCGATGTTCGCCGATACCGCCGACTACGCGGAATACAAAATGGGCCGACGTGCCACGGGCCTTATCTTCTCTGCCGGGACGACCTCGCAGAAACTCGGTTGGACACTCGGCGGATCTTCCGCGGGATTCCTCCTCGGGTTTTACGGATTTGAAGCAAACATGGAGCAGGCTCCCGATACCCTGAATGGCATCGTTATGCTCATGAGTGTCATCCCCGCCTCCATCGCATTTCTGACCGCCTTCGTCACCCTGTTTTATAAGATCGATTACAAGCTTGAGCAGGAACTGGAAGCAACCATGGCCCAAAATGCCGCGGAAAGATCTGCCCAGAATCCAGCGTGATCCACTCCCTCAAATTCTCCGTCAGAAATATCCCCGGAGCATTTGATCAAACCAACGTGAACCGGGTCGTTCAGATCGTTATCTTTTGCGTCCGCCCCCTTTTCAGACCCCTCCGAAAGAAGAGAAGAAATGGGGTCGTCCGCATCTGCCCCACGGCGTTTCATCGCTTTGCCCGTGGGTCGGGCTTTACGCCCGTCACTCCGCCTCGCCCGAAACAGACAGCCATGCGCCAGGACCCGACGGCTCATTATAGGGTCAGGTCGTTACTTATTACATTTTTGGTCGGTATGAAGGCGACCGTCAGGTTGGGGGCTTCCTATGACTAACTTAGTGTTTTCAATGTAACATGTAACGACATGACCCCGTCGGATTGCCCGCACTCGTCCTAAGAAGTTCTTTTTCGTCGCGCCAGACAACCCAACGGAAATTCTCATTTCGACAAAGCCAACAATCACAACTCTCTTCACTCCATGTCTCTTCCACGAATGGCGCTTACCGCGGCCACCTTATTATTTCATTTCACTTCGGGGGGTTCGCTTCAGGCAGAAGAGAGTAAAACCGACGCCGCGAAACCCAATATCCTCGTTATTCTAGCAGACGATCTTGGCTACTCAGACCTCGGGTGTTACGGCGGCGAAATAGAAACGCCCCAACTCGACCGGCTGGCTGAAAACGGACTTCGGTTCACTCAATTCTACAACACCGCCAAATGCCATTCCTCGCGGATTAGCCTCCTTACCGGGCGATATCCTTACCAAGCCGGTATCGCCGAAGATGGCAACAAGTCCATCGATCGATCGACCACCATCGCGGAAAACCTTTCCGCACAAGGCTACTACACCGCGATGGTAGGTAAATGGCACCTCAACAACGAACCGCAGGACTACGGCTTCGAGCGCTATTTTGGACACCTCAGCGGCGCTACCAACTATTTCTCCGGCGACAACACTTGGCGCCTGGACCGCGAAGCTTGGTCAATCCCCACGACCGGATTTTATGCCACCACTGACAAGGCAGACTACGCGCTCACCTTCCTCGACGAAGCCCGGCAAGGCGACGGCGACCAGCCGTGGTTTCTCTATATGGCTTTCAACGCTCCTCACGCCCCTCTGCAGCCGCTTAGAGAGGACTACGAGAAGTATGAAGAGCTCTACGAAAAAGGCTGGGACGAGATCCATGCAGCTCGAATCGCCCGACAAAAAAGCATGGCATTATTCGACCACAACGTGGACGTGCCATCACGCCCCGAGCATATTCCCGCCTGGAAAGACCTCTCCGCTGCCCAGCGAAACTTCGAGGTTCGCCGCGGCGCCGCCTACGCCGCACTCGTCGATCGGCTCGATCAAGAAATCGGAAGAATCGTAGAGGACATCGAACAAGCCGGCGAACTCGACAACACGATTATTCTCTTTCTTTCCGACAACGGCGCCTGTCCCTACGAACGTCCCAGCAAAGGTCGCGAACTCTTTCCCTACGACCGCGCCTCGAATTGGAACGACAGCACGGGGTGGGCTTGGGCGCGCAACGCTCCCTTTCGAATGTATAAACAGAACCAATACGAAGGAGGTTCCTCCACCCCAGCCGTTGTCCACTGGCCCGCAGGTCTAAAAACGAAAGCCGGCTCAACTGTATCCACTCCCGTTCACATTATCGACATCCTCCCCACCATCGCCGAGGTCACCCAAACAGATATTCCCAGCGCATGGCCTAGGCGCGATCTGACCAACGTCGCCGGAGAGTCATTCGCTTCGCTGCTCGCGGGAGGAAAATTCTCTCGAGAGAACCCGATTTTCCTCCAGTTTCAAACCGACCGCGGTCTCCGCGACGGCGACTGGAAAATAGTAAATTTACAAGGTGGCCCGTGGGAACTCTACAACATCAAACAAGACCGAGCGGAACAAACGAATCTAGCCGACAAATATCCCGAACGCGTCAAATCCATGGAAAAGCAGTGGACATCGATGGGCACGGACACCGCGCACCTCATGTCCCGCTTGGTAAAGCCACTCCCAAAAGGAAACAATGATGCAGCTCCAATTCACTGGGAATGGTCCGACTATCAATCGGATCCCTCCACCACTATCAGCGAAGCCTCGGCCAAACGCGAAAACCCAAAACGAAAATGAGCAGCAAGTCATTAGGGGAATACGGAGGGTCGGGAACGGCGGCTTCCAAAATGACGTCAGGTCTTGACCCTTGACTAGCTATGATAAAACGAGGTCAGCAGGCTGACCTCTTCCTCTCGCCTCTGAGGCTAGGTTATTTGTCAAAAGTCGAGACCTGACGTCTTTTGCACGCCGACGTCTTTTGCACGCGCTTCAACCAAACCCAACGTGATGATCAACCCCGCTGATTGATGATGGGCAATTATGGGACTACCACCCATGTTGATTTTATTCGATTGTTCCCCTTTTCAGTTCCCTACGTCAGCATCCTAGCGACTATTTCACCAATCTGTTTTGCCAGCAGAGGAGGCACGGCGTTGCCCACCTGTCCATACTGCTCAGTGATAGGCCCTTCGAAGAAGTAGTTATCTGGAAAAGACTGTGCGCGAGCCGCCTCGCGCGCACTCCAGCTGCGACACTGCAGCGGGTCATGATGGATGTAGGCATGCCCATCCTTACGGATGTGAGAGGTCACCGTGTTGGAGGGACGACCTGACACCTGCACCCTGAAGCGATCGGTAAACTTCCCCTCATCAACATTCCGGTGGGCGGGAAGAAAGCTGCGAGGGACATCACCCAACTTGGGCGATTTACCGAAGAAACGGGTGTATTCCGACCAGAAGAAATACCGCTGAAGGTCCGGCTTCATGTGTCCCCTGCTGTTGTGGTTCAGCACAGCCGGGATGTCTGGATCCAGATACCAGTCGGCCAATTTCCCCGGAGGAAATTCCGGTTCCATGAATACCGTCCCAAGCTGCATCCAGTTGGATATCTTACTGAGCTGGCTTTGAGACCGAGTTGATCGATGCGAAAACGGATCGCTTCGATGGGATCAGGCGGGGGCACGGGCTGATGCTTCGCTTCGTAGTTCTCGATCAGCAGCGCCCAGAGCTCTAGGGCCTGCTCTTCCGCGCTGCCGGGCGCGGAATCCATCAGGGCTTCGACACGATCAAGCGCAGCGCGATGGTCGGCTGGGGTCTGGAGGATCTTGGGTTTCATGTTAAAGAGGATTTGCAGAGGGCCATTCAGATGGCGGTGGCGCCGAGCGCGAAGTATCAAACTCACCTAACGGTGCGAAGTAACAAGTATCAGGTAACAAGTGACAAGCGCACTGCGTGCGAATTCCCAAGTATCAGGTAGCAAGTATCAAGAGAACGAAAATCAGAGCTGACGCTCTCAGAACATTGAGATTGTAGGTGACCTCCCCTTTGGGCCAAGCCCTGGAGTAGGCTGCTAAAATCTTGTCGATTGGCTCCCCGGAAAGGGGGTCAAACGCTCAATATCATCATCCCCTGCAATTCACTCATATGGCGACAAGGTTACGACGCCCCACCGGCAATGTTGTGAGTAAGCGTTTGACCCCGTTTGCCTCCTCCAAATAGAAAGTTTTAACAATGGCAGTCACACCAAGCAAAGATTACAAACGCAAGGAGCGCGAGCACAGGAAGCTAGAGAAGCGCATCGCTCGCGATGCAGCGAAGGCTGAGAAGATCGAGGCTCTGCGAGTCGCCGAGGAGGAAGCCGAGAAGGCTGCTGCTGAGAAGCTCGTGGAGGATGCCAAGAAGAAGGAAGAGGAGGAGTTCGAGGCAGAGCTCGAGGCTGAACGCGTTTCCAAAATGGGTGCGTGATCACTGAGAAATTTCCCATGACTGTGGAGGGCTGAGGGGCACAGCCGAAGCCCATCATGGACTGCCGTGGTTTCGTGAGGGCCCGAAAAAGAGAATCACTGCTGAACAGATTATATCTATTGTTCGACGTAGACCCTGGGCACTTCTTCCTTAGTCCTTCGCGATTAATAGGAGCCGGGGTTTCTTTTTGCCCAAATTTGTTGACCATAGCTGGGTCCTTCAGGTTGTCCCAGATCATGTTAACCTGCTTGGAGCATTCTTCCAATTGAGTAAACGCAGTAGCGGACCGATGTGATCACGGGCCTGTAAAAGGGGTCAGCAACGATTCTGTCTGGCATAGAGGCGCACCGCCTCCGGCAAATGATGTTCCGACAAGACCGGACGCTTTGCGGATCGGAACATTGTGAATGGTGAAGTTTGAATGGTTCATTTTCCATCTCCGGCACTGATGTGATTGCGCGTGCCCAATTGCTGAATACTCTGATGGTTGATCAGCGAGGTCATTTGGGTGATGGCGATCTGGTTAAGCTGAGTCAGCCGTTCTGCGGGCGAGATGTGTTGGCGGATGAAGACAGCGTTGATGCTTTCGAGGTTGGAGAGGACGACGAGCTGCTCCATGGTGGCGTGATCTCTGATGTTGCCCGTGGACTCGGAGTGTGAGGTGCGCCATTCTTGAGCGGTGATCCCGAAAAGCGCTTTATTGAGGAGGTCTGCTTCGGAGGCATAGACGTGGGAGGTCTCCTTGGCGGACAGAATCGCGGGGATGAGCCGCTCTTTGATCGCGTCGGTGTGGATGGTGTAGTTGACCTTGGCGAGAGTGCGCTGGAGGTTCCAATCAAGTTTTAGGCGGTCATTCTCTTCCAACTTGAGGCGTTGGAATTCCTTGAGCAGATAGAGCTTAAACTCGGGACTGATGGCGGAGCCAAATTCGAAGGCTATGTCTTTATGGGCATACGTGCCCCCATAGCGCCCAGCCTTCGAAAAAATGCCGATAGCATCCGTTTTCTCGACCCACTGGGATGCACTGAGCACAAAGGACGGGAGACCCGCCTCTGTTTTAAAGTGGTCAAATTCGACCACTTTAAAATTTGGGTTATAAATTCTCTCTCACGTTCCCAGAAATTCGAGCGTGGTTCGGGTGCGGATCCAGTTCTTGATAACATCGGCGGCTCGGGCGGAGTCTGTCCGAGCTTTGGCCATATCGGTGAGGCAAATGTAGTCTTGGTCATCGTGCTTCGTGACCGATACAGGAATGTCCTGAACCAGGATGGATTGATTCTTCTTAGCCACGGGCTGGCGCTCCTCTCTCCTGCGGGTATCCGAGATTTTCGAGATTTGTTTGAATCACCCCATCCAGCTTCTCCGACTCTTCCATCTGCCTGTAGAGCGTAACGTCTCCGGCGATATGTTTTCCGAGCGAAGCAACAAGAGCGGACGCTTTGCGGGCCGGTTGTTCGGGTTGCTGGTAAAAGGGCATGATGAGAGGTGTCATCTGCGCCGGGGCCAGCGACGCGGGGACCCTTACAAGAAATCTCAGGGCGCCTTTGCTGTAAAAGCTAAACTAGCTCCAGTTCGTGATTTCTAGGACGGTAAGGACTTCACCCTACCCTCGTGATTTCACTCTGAAAATTCAGTTGCGGACGCGAACGCCGGTATCTCCGTTTCGAACTCAAGTTGAGCCACCCATTGCGTATATTGCTCCAAGTCAAACGGCCGGGGGCCCGCCAAATAGTGGTTGCGACCGCTTGATCCCGCGCCCTGCCAGGTCAGCTGATAGAGATCAGCCCCGGAGGAAACCGGCACGTCGCCGACTTCGGCGCGACCATTTGCCGGCACCGTCAGCGTGTGTTGCAATAGTGGGGCGGACTGTTCGATTGAGCTCACGACTACCTCGATGATGACATCGTTCAGCGTATCATTAACCGCAATGATTGGGTGTCTGCCGTTCTCCGGCTCAGCTACCATGACACAGACGTCTTGCTGGACTCGCTTGATAAACGCGTAGGCCAATTTCGGACGGTTGTAGTAGTCGACCACCGCATCGGAAATCAGGGGCCAGCCATCACGGATATTCCACCATAGGATTCCGGTGCGGCGCCATTTACCCATCCGAAATCGCTCGATAAAATACTTCATCGCCTCGGCTTGGCTGATCTGGGAAGCTCGGATAAACGATTCCAGTTGATCGGGAATCGCGTCGAACAGAATCGCAACCTGGTTCGCCATGAGTCGGATGCGACCATCATGGAGCGATTCGTCCGGAAAACTGGCAATCGCCTTCGCCCGCCACTGGGAATCAATTTTCCCATCTTGCTCAAACGGCCACAGATGGTCCGGTTCAATCATCTGTTGGAGCGACTCCAGACACGGAGCCCCGTGGTATCCAATTTCACTGACGAAATGAGCTGGCGAATTGGTGTAGAACAGTCCTTTGAAATCATCGCGCGGTCCCCAGAGGTGATCTTCGGGTATTTCCGAGGTCTTCTTCCCGCGTTCGAAGACCTTTTGGCTCACGTAGGGCGAACTCGGCAAGTAAGAGCGCAGCGGGTCCAAGCGCCTCAGCACTTCCGGTAGAATTTCACGGCTTATGCGATCGTCGTTGGGATTGAGTTTGCTGTGCAGCGGGAACCAGTCGTGAGCCACATCATTCTCATTGTTTCCGCTCCAAAGCGCCATACAGGCGTGATGGCGCAAGCGCTTCACAATGATCTCCGCTTCTTCGCGCGTCTGCTCCAGAAAATCAGTCGTCTGGGGGTAGAGGGCGCAGCCGAACATAAAATCGTGCCACACCATAATGCCCAGTTCGTCGCAGCGGTCATAAAACGTGTCCGTTTCGTAAACACCCCCACCCCAGATTCTGAGCATGTTGCAGTTCAAGTCCGCAGTCATCGCCATCAGCGCCTCCAGATGGCGTTCATCGCGGCCGTGCAACGCATCCAACGGCACATGGTTGGTTCCTTTGATGAAGACCTTCTCGCCATTTACGACAAAGACGAACTCGCCGGGTTCTGCCTCGGTCGTAATTTCAGTTTTGACCAATTCCAGCGTGCGCAACCCGACCTTCTGCAGATGCTCTGCCGCAATATTTCCTTCCGGATCGAGCAGCTCAAGCCGCAGCGTGTATAAGGTGGGCTCACCCAGTCCCTTCGGCCACCAGAACTCGATGTCCTCCAGACTCAGCATGAGGTGACCGCTGCACGCAAACAGCGGGTCTTTTTTGAGATCCCGACGAATCCCCTGACTGTCATCGAGAGATATCGCGAGCTGCCAACCCTTGAGGCTGACATGGGGCACGACAAAATCCCAGAAAACCGCGACCTCCGCGCTGCGTTGCTCCCGGTCAATCGACAGGGTCTGCGGGAACACCTGCCGCCAATGAACCGCTGGCACCGTTTGCAGATAAACGGGTCGCCACAATCCGGCGGATACCATGCGCGGCAAAATATCCCAGCCATACATATGCGCGGCCTTCCGAATCGCCGCTCGTTCGGTGAAACCGTTGACGAATTCACAAGGTTCCGGCTCCCGCTCGCGCCCGGCCACCACCACCGGATCAATTCTCACGATCAATTCATTGGCTTCGCCTCGCCGAATCGTGTTTCCAATTTCGAACGAATGAGGAATCAGCATGTTGCGGGTTTCACCCAACGACTGTCCGTTGAGGAAGACTTCGGCGAGGGTATCGATTCCTTCAAAAACAAGGCGCAACTGTTCCGATTGATCAATCAGAGGCGCTTCGAAGGACTTGCGGAAAAACCAACGGTGCCCCTCGTAGTCCAAGGTCTGATAAGCGGCCTCCCCCATCTCGAGCGGCTTCAGCAAACCTGCTTCGACGAGGTCGTCCTCCACGTTGCCCGGCACGCGTGCAGCAATACGGATTTCGGTCTGGTGCTCAAACGCAGCGAACTGCGGTGACACTTCCTGATGGGGACCACCCACCAGCTCCCATGCTCCATCGAGTGAAATGCGATTCTGGCGCGTATCTGATGCCGAGGTCATATCCTTCCCAGTCTGTGGACGTTTTCGACCCACGACAAACCCGTTCTATTGCGACGTGAGCCGGCTCCCTCAAGTTCCCCAATTCCACGGGCGGATCATCGCCCAGGGCGGACTGTATTCCAATTTATGAGAGATGAGGGTCAATTTTCCGACTCGCCACCCCGAGTATACCGACCAAAAAATCTGATGTATTCGTAACCAAACGGGAGTTTTAGGAGTCTCTTACTTTGAAACCTTTGATTATCGTCATGCCAAAATCCAATTTCATCCGTGTAATCATGCTCGTCGCAGTGGGTGCCTTCACTCCATCAATCGGGCTCAGTATCAATTTTTTCGGTAACTCCGCCCGGGTGTCCGTGGCTTCCGAGGCATCTGTGGAATATCAAAAAATCCAGGACGCGCGTGCCCCCGGTGACATCGAGACGATCCATTTCATGGAAGGCCAATACTTCGGTGGAATCAGTAAGGACAAGAGCCTGGAGCGGGTGACATTTCAGGAGATCGTTGAGGGGCTTGCTCCGAATCTGGCGAAGCAAAACTATTTGCCCGGCGATGACATTAATACGGGAGATTTATTGCTCATCGTCCATTACGGCGTTGCGGCCGTGGACACACCCTGGGATGAGCTCATGGGTATCACTTCCCAAGAGGAAGAGGAGATGCTCTACGGCAGCACCACGAGTAGCGCGAGTTATGAAACCGGAGGCGTTGAACTGGGCGTCGATGTCAGCTACGGCTCCCAACCCTCAAATCAAAACCCAGGCGCAGGATCCAATGCCAAGCTGCTGGGTTATGACCGCCAACTTAATAAAAGAGATCTCAATCATAACGATGAATTCGATCTCCGGACTGATCTGGAAGAAGACCGTTACTTCATTATCGTGATGGCCTACGATTGCCAAAAACTCCTCAAAGAAAAGGAACTCGCCCTGCAATGGACTACGCGTTTCAGCGTTCGATCGCCCGGCACAAATTTCGAAGAGGCTCATTTTGCTCTCGGTCGCGCCGCGGCTCCATTTTTTGGGAAAAATCTCGACGGGCTGGAACGGGCTAAAGTGCCATTCGGCAAAGATGTCGATGTCTCCATCGGTGAACTCGAAATCTTAGAAGAGGACGTTTCGACGAAAACGGACTGACATGGCCCGTTTTGAAATCGGTTCAACCCCGGTAAACTCATCGTCCACGTTTAATCGAGCGGGGTCCCCACCGAGCCACGTTCCTCGGCTACCTTCGGTCGGACGGGCAATCCGAAATCCGAGGGGGCCTTCTGCGCAGTCACAGTGTCATTTTGATTGAGGACTGAGTTCCCCTGAGCAACCCGATGCCAGATCTCATGATTGGCTTCGATCATAGGTCAATTCACCCCGAACCCACGTTTGGGCCGGTCGCAGATCGTCGTCCCATAAAACCAAATCAGCCCAATCACCCACGTGCAGGCGGCCAACACCTTCGAGCCCCACCACATCGGCAGGATTACTGGTGCCCATGGCCCACACCTGCTCCGGTGGCAGATCTAACCAGGACAGCAAATTACGCATCCCCTGATTCATGGTCAGGCTGCTTCCGGCCAGATGGTTTCCCTCGACCGTGCGCGGGGCATCTCCTTCAGCCAACTGCACCTGGAAGCCCCAGGGCGTATCGTAGCGCCCGGGTGGCAATCCCGCGCCCACAATGGAATCCGTGATCAAGGTGACGCCTCGGTAGCCTTTGGCTGCCACTGCTGCCTTAATCGCCGCGGGGTGCACATGAATGCCGTCGGCAATGAAGTCCACCGACACAGTCCGGTCTGCCAAAATCGCCTCTACCGCCCCGACCGGGCGCACCCCAATATCCGTCTCGGGGGGCGAATAAAACACATCATAGAAATGAGTAGCATGCGTGGCCCCGGCGGCTATCGCCGACTCGGTTTGCTCAACCGATGCTCGAGTATGGGTTAGAAAAACCGTCACCCCGTTGGCCCGGAGCATTTCAACCACGGGAATGATCTGCGGGTTCTCCGGACTCAGCGACATCGCCCGCAAACGTCCTCCGCAAGCGGCCAGGATATCTTTCAACATTTCCAGATCACCCTCGAGGGTCGCCGCCGCCGTCCCCTTGATCGCCATAAACGGGCCTTCCAAATGTAACCCCGGCATATTCACGCCCTGAACATCATCCAAGGCGGCGCAAATTTCGGCGATCTTATCAAGCCACCCCGGTTCCACCTGAGGAACAATCGTGGGTAACACGGTGGTGACCCCAAACTGGGCCAGCGCCTTCCCGCCCAACAAAAGATCCTCCCGCCCCTCGGCGTAAAAATGGTTCAGAATGCCATGGGTATGCAGGTCGATCAACCCCGGCGTCAGTAAGCGACCTCGCCCATCAAGTTCCTTCACCCTCCCAGGGTTTGTCACCGGGATCGAACCGATCTCCGCAATGCGCTCATTCTCTATCAGAATGTCCCCTGAAGATATCCCCTTCCCCGGTTCAACGATTCGCACATTTCGTATAACGAGCATTGAGCACCCCCTACTTTCTGATTGATCGCTCGTTTGCTTCGCCATCCGAAATTAAAGTCCAATAGACTGATTCACTACGCGAATGAAGCACTTCTATTCCAAATGCAGGGTGTGTCTGAAAGGGGTAAACCCGGTTAGGTAGACACTCTCTCCTTTTTGCTTGGGTAACATCCCTCTGATTTCCGCCCACTTGTGCTCCGCTATCCCGGGGCCAAACGTGATGACATCATCACCTTGAGTATACTGGCCCATTCCGTTCTCCAGAAAGTGCGAGCCGGCCAGATTTTTGTCAGCCACCACGCCACTCAATTGACCTCCCGAGCGGAAACTCATTTCCATGGAAACCGGAACATGAGGTGTGCCCTCGATTCGGATATCAATACTGACCTTACCTTTCGACTCGGTGACTTCGACCCGATAGTCGAGTGTCTGCAGCTCGCTCATCGCTCGCTTTTCCCGGGGCATCTTCTCCATGTCGCCATCCGGCGTTCGCTCGTCTTCCGGGAAGGGTTGATAGTAGCCGTGCGTGTGGGACTTGGTCAGAACTACCGTCCGTCCCGACCATTCCGCGCCCTCGGAGATAAACATGCCTCGGCTGCCAAAAAATGCCGCCGCCAATCGGATGGACTGCAAAACCGAGGCCCCCTTCATGAAGGACATGAAGGTCGGGTTCTCTTCAATGACCGAAAGATCAGCGTCGCCGCTACGGATTCTGAAAACGCCCGAATGAGCGAATCGCTTGGCATAGTTGTCGGGGACCTTTGACGCGACCGGCAGTTCTTCGAGCAACTCCGGACTCTCCAATAGTTCGGGAACATACCGGACAATTCTTTCTGGCATCAGGTTTTCGATTAATCGACAAACGGCCGCATACACCGGATTACCATCCTTCAGCGCGAAGTAACGGTAAGCGTAATAGTAATTAGCGATATACCCGATTCGGGCGCTGTCTTGCCGACCCGAAGCGTCCGTGAGGACCTCCCCTCCCGGCTGGATATAATACAAGGTCATATCCAAGTTTCTCCGCACGATATCCATCAGTTCGTCACGTTTCAACAAACGCCCGATGGTCAGGAACATGGTATCACAGATGGGAGAATAGATACTCACACTCTGCTCTGTGAATTGTCCATCCGGGTCGATATCAATCCCTTCGCCCAGCCAGTCATCAATACGATCAACGTAGGCTTGCGACGGAAACAACGCATTGACCCGGGCCAGCGCGGAACAGACGACCCAACGATGATTCGGGGTATGAATTCCGCCCACCGCCAGTGCCTTCCCCGCGTTCCTCAAAAACTGCTCCATCTTTCCAGTCACGCCTAACAACCCTGGCCGAGCTAAACGCGTTAGATTCACGAATATCGGACTGATATAATTCACCAAAAAAGCAGCATCCGGCGTCGAATGAAAATTCGTGGTGTGTAAATCGGTGGTTCCATCTTCATGTTGGACCTTCAACACGCAGGCCATCGCCTGATCCATGGGTCCCTCCAAACGACTCGAAAGATAATACCGCGACGACGGCGACGAATAGGAGATCGCGAGCCGGCCCGCGAACCCAAGCGTGCTGTTGATATTTAGCACCTCAAACCGATCCGCCACACCCCCATCCCAACGTTCACCTGGCAAACTGACTTGTTGAGAAATCAACCCTTCAATCAGCTCGTCATTAATCTCCGTGAGCATTTTCAAAAGCTCATCACTTCCGAGACCTCCCCCTGCCGCTTGGGAAAACACTTCACTCGGAAACAGGCTAACCGCGGTTGCTGCCAATCCTGATTGTTTGAGAAACAGTCTTCGAGGGGTATCCATATTCCTGACGCTATGGATAATCTAATCTCTGGCAATGCATACGCTGAGGGTAAATCCGGAGGAGTGCGTTTAACCAAAGGACCACTTCGATTTAGGTCCCGAGACTGAAGCCCACCGTATTTTGGGCTCAATTCGGAGCACACCCGAGGGAGACAATGAACAGGACGAGTGATTCCACCTAATCATCGCCTAAGATACCAAGGTAGGACGGGCCGGTATTGTCCGCCGTTGCATGCGGCTTCACGGCGGCTGCGTGGGCGGAGTATTCAAAGGCACCTACGTCTCGGGAGTCGTTGGGGCTGTTTCTGCGGTTCTTCATCAGGTCCAGTTCGATTCTGCTATCGTCCAGGTCCTGAAAATACGGAATCTCCAGCATGTCGATAAATTCGCTCCCCACCGCCGCATCGATGGCAGGACTGGTCTCGCCAATTTGGTGATGGCCATACCCATTCAACACCAGTTTCGGATCGACTCCATCAAGCCCACGCGAAGGCACCTGCGCCAAGCCCAACACGTCGTTTGATCCCGATTCGATATTATAGATATTTCCGATCCATTTCTCATTGCCCGTTTCTCCAGCGAAGATTTCCCCACTGCTCAGTCCCGACACGACGATCGTGTCGAAATAGATTTTTCGAGTATCATCGGCTGTCTTGTTCTTAAACCGGATTCTGCAATCGGAACCGAAAGTGAAACCGTCATCCGACCCAAAGCTCACCCGTCCGAGGAAGGTAAGCCCATTCCCATAGTCATCGCCGTAGGCAAAACGCTTCACGGTCTGCCAGTCCGAACCATCGTAGAATTGAAGATCGAAGGAGTCGCCTGAACGTTGATCCACGGAAAGGGCATCGAATGTCACCTGAAGTTTTGCATACGCGGAAAGATCGTATGCCGCCGCGCTGTCCTGCTCCAGAATCGATGCATCGGTATCGTCTCTCAGGCGAACGGAGAAGACCCCCTCTGCCGCGAACTCGTGATGGTTTTCCAGCATGCAGTCATCATCGGCGAGCGACGTATCCTTAAACGACCCCCAATCTCCGACCGTTCCATCCCTCTTTTGGGGAAACTCAAAACCGTCACGGGTGATTTCCCGCCAAACCTCATTGCCCTGGTGGAATAGGTTATTGGCGATCACGATATTCTCCGGACTGGGTTCTCCCTCCTGCAAGCCCATCGACCAAGGCGACTGCGCATTGACGAACGTGTTGTTGGCAATCGTGACGTCACGAAGGGTCCAGTCTTCTCCCGGCGCTCCGGCGAACCCCCCCCGGTCGAACTCGAGCTTAATAGGCTGCATAACACCGTCGAAATAGTTATTAAAAATCACTGACCT
>MEHZ011625274.1_pt1 | contig 56501 bp, 57 predicted proteins | sample 897221 | NCBI WGS metagenome assembly MEHZ01 (sample SAMN05514161, study PRJNA337945) | marine metagenome | isolation source: marine surface water | place: Arctic Ocean | collected 2007-12-13 | reverse complement strand
CTCACGTAATTAATTTGCTTTCTGAGGAGATTGATAGGAATGTAGCTCTTCTTGGGTGTTCTAATTTAAATGAATTGGCTTCACGTATTATTTCACTGTAAATATTGGTTGCGGGGGTAGGATTTGAACCTACGACCTTCAGGTTATGAGCCTGACGAGCTACCGGACTGCTCCACCCCGCGACAATTAAGAAACCATTGATAGTAATAACTTACCCTACATGTCAAGTAATAAATTATTTAACCATGTGATTACAATTATTCTTTAACTTCAAGTCCTGTTGGAACAACAACATTCTCAGAAACAAGAGTCATTCCAGCGCCATCAGCAACTGTTTCAATCAACATACCAAAATCTTTCGCAAGATTATCTTCGGATAGCTTTTGCACCCTACCAGCATGCTGCTGAACAGCTTGACGTGTCGCTGCAGTAACAGGCATTGAAACACCCAATTCCTTTGCAGAGGTTAGACCTAAATCGAGATCTTTTAATAGCAAAGGCGCTGTAAATGTAGTAGTCCAGTCAAGATTTACAAAAGCATTCGATTTATACTTAGTAAATATTGATCCCATAACTGAATTGTTCATGAAATTTAAGAATGCGTGCCTTGGTACGCCAGCTTTTTCTGCCAATACAGTAATTTCTGCAAGGTTTTGTATTACAACTCCTAACATTACATTGTGTGCAATTTTACAAAATCTAGCTAGTTCGCCTTCGCCAACGTAAGATACTCCCTTAGGTGCTATAATTTCTAAGTAAGGTTTAACTGTATCAAAAGTTCCTTTTGGACCAGATGCTACGATACTTAATACACCAGCTTTTACAGCTTTACCGTTACCACTTACTGGACAGGCTAAGTATTCAATACCCATATCGCTTAACTTACTTCTGATAGCTTCTGACTCATCTGAGCCAACTGAAGAGCAATCTATGAGAATTTTTGGTTTCTTTGCACTATTTGAAAGAACGCCCTTACTACCGAAGTAAACATCATTCAAATCTTTACCCGTTGAAACCATGGTAAATAGAACATCAACATCATATAATTCATCTAAATTAGTTACTACAGAAGCTCCATATTCAGATAATGGATCTGCTTTAGCTTTAGTTCTATTCCAAACGTTAACATCATATCCTGCTTTTGCAAGTCTAGCAGCCATGGGATAACCCATTCTACCTGTTCCAACCCAACCAATTTTATGACTCATCTCTGTATCTCCTTTTTAATTAATTTCATTTAACCAATCGTAATTCTCTATTATATTATCAACCTCTTTCAAAAAACTAGCGGCGTAAGCGCCATCAAAAGCTCTGTGATCAAAGCTCTGTCCAATTATACCACTGCGTCTTATTGCAATAGTATCTCCATGATCTGCATCCTCTATAACAACGGGTTTTTTATTTACCCCATCAAAAGAGAGTATTGCAACTTGCGGCGGATTTATAATGGGTGCCGTTAAATATGTGCCCATACTTCCATTATTTGAAATAGTATAGGTTCCACCATTATATTCTTCTTGTTTTAGATTGCCGCTTTGTGCTCTATTAACTAAATCATTTAAGGAATCGTTTAATTCAATTATATTCATTTTTTGGGCATCTTTAATAACAGGAACCAAAAGACCTTTATAATTTAAATCAATGGCAATACCCAAGTTTACAATCTCCGATAACAACAGCTGTTTACCATCAAAATAGGAGTTCACTCGGGGATAGGATTTAATCGCAATACAAACAGCTCTTGCAACAAAAGATAAGTAAGAAATTTTAAAATCTTTGTTATCTTTATTTTTCTCTTTTAAATGTTTTCTTGCACGATCTACATTGCTAAATATCACCTCAACGGCTTGAAAAGCTTGCGGTATATTTGGCCAGCTGTTTGACAACCTTTCTGCAGTAGTTCTTCTTATCCTATTTAGAGGATCGATCTCTGTATATATAGATCTATCTGCTTTAATAGTATTTTGATTTATAGGTTGATTTTTGGATTCCTGAGGTGCTCTAGATTGAAATTCTTCAACCTGAATCTTTGCTATTTTTTTTATACCAGTAGTTTTAAAATATTCGATGACTTCTGAAATATTAATATCGTTATTTGATAAAATTCTTTTTGCTAGAGGCGTAAATCTAAAACCGCTTTCGATATCAATTTTTATATATTTTTCTAGCGGCGTTAATACTTCACAAAATGGCTCAAACCAAGGAGGAGGATCTAAAGAGAAAACTCCATCAGATTCTATGTTTAATTGCGTGGGTGCGTCCTCTTTATTAACGCTTGTATTCTCTATACTTCCCGTATCTTCAATTTTTTCTTCTAAAACTTCATCTGCTGTTTCTTTTTTAGCATCAATGTTTTTGATAATCGTATCTTCATCTTCATTATCCGTTAACAAAACAGCAAGGACAGTGCCTACGGCAACAGTCTCTCCTTCGTTAACCGTAATTTTTAATAGCTTACCTTCGTTTGTTGCCTCAATTTCCATTGAGGTTTTATCGGTTTCTATCTCAAACAAGACCTCGCCAAGAACAACAGATTCCCCTGCCTTCTTATGCCATTTGGATAGCACACCTTCAGCAACTGTTTCACCTAATTGTGGCATTATAATATCCATAAGGGATACCTCACTTCAATACTTGTTTAACTTTGCTGTATATTCTATCAACTGACGGAATGGTTATATCTTCTAAATTATCTGCGGCTGGAAGAGGCATGTGTGGAGTTGTTATTCTTACGATAGGACCATCCAAACTCCAAAATAATTCATCGGCAACTATCGATGCAATTTCAGCTCCCCATCCACATAATCTTGGATTTTCTTCAACGGTGAATAATCTTCCAGTCTTCTTCACGGAAGCATTAATTGTTTGCATATCAAGAGGAACAAGAGACCTTACATCAACAACTTCTACATCAATACCCGTATCTTTCATAAGTTTGTCTGCTGCTGCAATGGATCTTGGGACCATCATAGCCAATGCTAGTATAGTAGCATCCTTACCTTTGCGAACAACTTTCGCAGTACCTATAGTATCAATATATTCACCATCTGGAACTTCGCCCTTTGTTGCGTAAAGTGACTTGTGTTCAAAGAATAGAACAGGATCATTATCTCTTATTGAAGCTGCCAAAAGACCTTTAACATCAGCAGGTGTAGACGGAGCAACAACTTTAATTCCAGGTATAGCCATCGCCCAATTTTCTACTGACTGTGAATGCTGAGCTCCAAATCTTGACCCCCCACCATTACCAGTTCGAATAACAAGTGGACACTTTAATTGTCCATTCGACATATAATGAGATTTAGACATTTCGTTAGCTACAAAATCCCAACATACAGCTAAAAAATCTGAAAACATTATTTCAACGATTGGTCTCATACCAGTCATTGCAGCACCCATTGCAGCACCCATCATTGCCTGTTCTGATATGGGGGTATCAATAACTCTTTTGGGACCAAATTTATCCAGCAAACCAACTGTGGCTTTAAATACACCACCAGCACCAGCTACATCTTCTCCTATAAAGGCAACAGTCTCATCTCTATACATTTCTTGTGCGATTGCTGCTGCAACGGCTTCTCTATAAGTTAATTGCGCCATGCCCATCCTCCATCTGAATATACATTCTCCGTTAATATACTTTCTGGCGGCATTGGTGATGCTTTAGCAAATTCTGTTGCTTCATCAACCTCTTTAATTATATCACTTTCAATTTTCTTAACTTTAGAAGCATCAATTAAAAATTCGGCTAGTCTTTCTTTGTATCTCTTAATTGGATCATTGTTTTCTTTCCAATATTCTAGCTCTCCCTTAGGTCGATAAGAACCTGGATCAGCTCTACTATGACCAGAATGTCTATATGTCTTGCATTCTATTAAAGACGGACCATTGCCTTCTCTAGCTTTTTTATATGCATCTTGGGCTGTTCGATAGACTATATCCGCATCATTACCGTCTATAAGTATGCTTTCTAATCCATATGCAGACGCTCTATCCGCTGCAGGATTTTTAACAGCAGTTATTGATTCAATTGGCGTATATTCCATATAATTATTATTTTCACAAACAAAAACAACTGGTAATTTAAAGACTACAGCATAGTTTAAGGCCTCATGAAAAGCACCAATATTTGTTGTTCCGTCTCCAAAGAATACCGTTGTTACATCGTCTTGGCCAAGATACTGAGCTCTCCAAGCAGACCCAACTGCCATTGGAAGATGCGCTCCAATTATAGCATAAGATCCCATAACTCCATTATCAACATCGGTTAAATGCATCGATCCGCCTTTTCCTCTCATTAGACCACAATCTCTTTGCATTAATTCTCCAATAACACCTCTTACTGATGCTCCTCTTGCTAATGTATGTGCATGTCCTCTGTAGGTACAAAAACTTTTATCATCTTTTTGCATTGCTACGCCAAAACCTGCGGCAATTGCTTCTTGCCCTAGAGATAAGTGACTAGTACCTTTTACTAAATTTTGTAGAAATAAATCATAGGCACGCTGCTCAGAAACTCTTATAAGGTACTGACTGCGATATAATTCTAACCTAATCTCTTCGGCAATATCGTCATTAACCAAAGCGGCTTTTTTATCCGACATATTAATTTTCCGATTAATAATAAAGTTTAATATCTATTGGCAATTGGCAATGTTTCTGCTGGGAATAGTGATATCACCTTACATCCCTTATCAGTTACAACAACCTCTTCTTCAATCCTTGCGGCTGAAAAACCATCCTTTGCTGGACAGTAAGTTTCTAGAGCAAATACCATACCTGTTTTTATTTCCATTGGATTCTCTAATGAAACTAGACGTGATATTATAGGTCTTTCATGCAAAGCTAAACCTAGCCCATGACCAAACTGTAGTCCGAAAGCAGCCATTTCATTCGGGAAGCCAAATTCTTCAGCCTTTGGCCAAACTTTTGCAACAGTATCTGTTGTTACACCGGGTTTTATTAGCTCAATAGCTTTATTTAGCCATTCACGGCACTGTACATAAGCATCTGTCTGTTCTGGAGTAGACATTCCAATATTAAAAGTCCTGTAATAACAGGTTCTATAACCTTGATATGATTGTAATATATCAAAAAATGCTTGATCACCAGGTCTGAACATTCTGTCAGTAAAATTATGAGGGTGCGGACTACATCTTTCTCCAGAAATAGCATTAATAGCCTCTACATCATCTGAACCCATTTCGTAGAGCATTTTATTTGCCATAGCAACTATGTCATTTTCTCTAATACCGGGCCTTAATTCTTTATAAATCATATGATAAACGCCATCAACCATACTTGCAGCTTGATTAAGCAAAGTTATTTCATCAACATTTTTGATTTCCCTGGCATTTAACATCACTTGCTGGCCATCAACTATATTAATTCCTGCATTTTGTAATTCAAAAAACATTGCAGTCTCTGCTATATCTAAACCAACCTTCATATTACTTACGCCGGCTTTCTTTAGATAGCTCATTATTTCTTCTGCATGATTTTTCATAAGACCTACGGATGGTGGAACGGTTCCTCTCATACCAGTCATACCGGCAACGCATTTTGCTGGATCAAGCCAGTCACAATTCGCCTGATGATGCATAGCAGCTGAACCAAAATCCCAAACTATAGGCTCTTCATCACCTGCCAATAGAGCAAAACGACATAATTTATCTCTTTCCCATTCACCGATCTTTGTACCTGTAACATAACGAATATTATTAACATCAAATAACAACATTGCACCAAGATCTGATTCTTTAAGCGCATTCTTTGCTCTTGACATTCTGTATTTACGAAGCCTTTGCATATCAATTCTAGTTTCAAAATCAACTTCACGAAATCCAGGAGATGGAATTTCTCTGTCCCAATTCCAATTTTGATTAGCATCTTCAGGTCTTAATATTCTTGGCGAAAAGGCATTTATCATATCTATCTCACTTCTAATTTATATCTATTATTTATTTAAATTTACATAACAATAATATACTACTTGAGATCATATAACAATGAAATCTCTATTATGCAATGCAAATAACATATATTAGGCATCATTATTTACATGGATATTAAATTGTGTATGCAAGAGGTGCCAAAGCATCAATATCTGTTACAACATCAATAATAACAGGCCTTTTTGAATCGATTGCTTTTGCTAAAGCTGGAGCAAAGTCTCCTGGTTTTTCAACTCGCAAACCCAATGCACCGATGCTTTCGGCAACTTTTGCAAAGTTAACCTCTCCAAAAGTCCACATCTCCCTTGCTTTCTCAGTTTGTTCGCCTCCATAAACTCTATCAAAACCTCTTTTTGATTGATTTCCAGATCTATTATTATTAACAACAATCACAGCGTTAATATTCCAACGTACAGCTGTTTCAATTTCACCAATATGATACCAAAATCCTGCATCACCAGTGAAACACACCACAGGTCTATCTGGAACAGCACTTTTTGCTCCCAAAGCCGCAGGGAAAGCCCAACCTAGATGTCCTCCGGAACGCATATAATTTTGTTTTGGTGATTTTAAATCGTACATACCCCCCATCCACATTCCACCATGGCCAGTATCAACAACAACAAACGCGTCATCTGGAAGATTTTTACTTAATTCATGACATATGCGTTCTGGTCGAATTGGAACAGCATCAGACGTTAGCAGTGAATTATATTCTAAATACCACGCGTCAGAGTATCCCTTTACTTTACTTATCCATTCGGTTCTTGAAGATGCCGTTCCAGGATCAGCTCGTTCGACCATTTCATCTATTGTTAATTTAGCGTCACCCAATATTGAAACTTTAAGAGGATAATTTCTACCCATAACTTCTGGATCGGTATCAATCTGAATCGCAGGAATACCAATCTTAGGGGTTGTCCAAAAATTTGTTATCATTCCTCCAAGATCAGTTCCAATAAACAGAACGAAATCTGCTTCAACAACAACCCTGTTAGCGGAAGCTCTAGAATAAGTACCAACTACGCCCATATTTAACTTATTATTACTGGTTAGCGTATCTTTACCATTTAACGATGTTACCATTGGTATTTGCAGTATATCTGCTAATTTTGCGATTGAATCACCAGCACTTGACCACTTGGCACCGCCTCCAATAACAATTACAGGCTTTTTGGCATCTTGTAATAATTCCAATCCTTTTTTTATAGATTCAGGGTCACCTTTTATTCTATAAGGAGGAACTTTTGTGAATGTACTATCTATTTTTGAATTCAGGTTTTCATTAAAATTTTCTTGATCAACCTGTCCTTCATTTCCTTTAAATTGAAGATGCACAGGCCCCGGAGAACCAGATACAGCAATTCTGAATGCTTGGTTAAGCATATCAGGAAATCTATCGGCAGAATCAACGGTTGCGTTAAATTTCGTAACAGGTTCAAAAGCTGGAAGATCATCTACCTCTTGATAGGCTTTTTTAAATTTTGTTGCTTGATCACGTCCACCTGTCAACGCTATAACTGGAGATTTAGCTAACCATGCATCTCTTAAACCGGCTGCAAGATTTAACGCTCCAATAATTTGTGCGGCACAAATACCAGGTCGACCAGACGCCCTCGCATAACCATCTGCCATATATGCAGCAGATTTTTCACCGTGTGCATGTATTCTTCGAATAGATGTAGAAACCTCTAATTCAACCATAGTTGTTCGCAAAACAGCTGGTACATGGAAAATATCTGTTACACCATAATCATCTAGCATTTTTGCTAAAACTTTTGCTCCTGTTAATTTGTTAGTCATTTGTAGATCCTATCTTTATTATTTAATTGCTATTGGGTTAACTGGCGAACCAACTGCACCTGTGATAGGTATTGAAGGGGCAACAAATAAAAATTCATAAACGCCATCAGCTAAACAATCTTCTGCAAGTTCCTTTAAATTGAATATTTCACCCATTGTCATGCCTTGAATAGGAATAGTTATCCAGTGCCAAGGTTGATTAATACCATCTTCACTTTGGTTAGGCCGAACTTCACAACCCCATGTATCACTTGCTAAAGCAGCTAATTCTGTCTTTTGAATCCATTCAAGAGTATCAAAGCCCATTCCAGGTGCGTCGCCACCTGGGTAACCATCCCAACTGCCTTTTCTAAGACATTCTTCCATTTGTCCTGTTCGTACTATAACAAAATCACCTTTATTAATTTTGATACCTTGTTTTTCAGCTGTAAGATCAAGATCTTCACATGTAATTGCATAACCATCTTCAAGAAAATCCTTGCCTAAAGCCCTTGCAACATCTAACAAAACGCCCCTACCGACCATCTTATCTTTTGTATTTTCAATACCACATTTTTGTGCACCAGCAGATGTTACTTCTCTACAATCATATCCATTCCACATGTGATGTTCATAAAATACATGCCCTAATCCATCCCAATGAGTTCCACCATGCGTTGGTAACATAACCATATCATCCGCAGCTTTAATTCCTCGTTTATCAAGAACACCAGAATAAGCATCAGTTCCCGTTCTTAACATAGAGTGAATGGGGTTAGTCCTGCCCATTGACGGATATTTAGTCTTGGCACCTTGGGGTCCTGTATGATCAAAATTCAATGCAAGTGATATCACTTTTCCTTTTTTAACAAGTTGCGCTGCTTCAATTATATCATTTGCAGTCACGTTGTTTAGAGTACCAATCTCATCATCTGGACCCCACTTACCCCAATTCTTATATTTATCAGCAGCATCAGCTAAATCTTGTCTAGTTACTTTTTTTTCAATCATATTTTTCTCCTTATTTATTTTAATTTTGCTGACATCCAATCAGCGGTTTGGGTTCTATATTTATAAATTCTATTATTTGCAACATGTGTTGCATCTTCAATCATGTTATAAGTTACCTCACCTTTTGCTGCTTGAGCAAGAAGCTTGGACTCATCCGGAGGAACTACTCTATCTAGGCCACCGCCAACAATATATAGTGGACATTTTATATTAGATGCACAATTACTAAGATCCATTCGACTTGCAAATTCCCTAGCTTCTTTTACATTTTTAGTATTACTTCTTTTCATAAAAGCATCTTTTGTTAATCCTGGAATTAAATCAAAAATATTATTCCAATTAAATGGACCAGTTAAAGATATGCACGCCTTAATCCTATCATCAAAAGCTGCAGCGCGTGGTGCATAGTACCCCCCCAAACTAACACCCCAAACTCCTATTCGGGATGAATCTAAATCATCTCTTTTTTCTATAAAATCAATTACAGCAGTAACGGGCTTTTCATATTCTGGGCATATTATTGAAGTATACTCTGATTCACCCTGACCCGGTCCATCGAATGATAATGTTGCCATTCCTCTATCAAGGAAGACTCTTTCATTTGTTTCCATTTCTTCTTTAGCAGAATCTAATCCCATAACCATTATAACGATCGGTGGGTTTGAAACATTACTTGGTTTTCTTAAGTTACCAATCATTTCTAATCCGTCCCAATCTATTTTAACTCTCTCTGCAATAGGATTTTGCAATTTCAAAGATTTTCGGTGGTATTCAATGGCAAGTTTATGTGTTTTCTTCATAACTTCTTCATCATGCACAAACAAAAATTTACCAAAATGACAGCATACAGCAGCAGTATTATAATGGGTCCCAGCGCTTAATAAAAAATCTGAAGAGATAGATTTTTCAGCTAATTCTGCGTGCATTCTACCTTTTTCTTCCCATGCAGGACACCAATCATCCCATACAGATACGCTATTTGCTACATCATTAAAATCAGATAAATGTATTCCATTTGACACAAACCTATAAGACCAATGACTCACAGCCGCTATTATCTTTGGATCTTTACTTTCCATATTAAATATCCTAACGATTGATTTATTACATACAATATTTGTCATCATATGTTATAACTACACATAATTAAAACAAAAAAATTCATTAAATTTACTACATTAACAGGGGAGTCATATGTATAAAGTAATTATCGGTGGTAAAATACATAACGATGGAATAAAATTACTACAATCAGTTGAAAATTTTGACGTTACCGTATTACCTGACGCATCAACAGAAACCCTTGAAAATAATCTATCAGATGCTGATGCAATACTCCTCAGATTGCAACCTTTCAATAGCTCTATGATTGAAAAATCTAAAAATCTAAAAATATTATCAAGAAATGGCGTTGGTTACGATGCTATTGATATCGACTCTCTAAATAAAAGGAAAATTCCCTTAACAATAGTTGGAGATGTTAATTCCTCAAGTGTAGCCGAGCATACAATAATGTTTATGCTTTCGTTATTAAAACAAATGAAATTTCACGATAATATAATTCGTTCCAACCAATGGTCAAAAAGAGACCAATTATTATCAAGTGATATAGAAGGCAAGAAGATATTCATAATTGGCTTCGGTAAAATAGGACAAAAAGTTGCAAAAATACTCGATGCAATGGCTGGAAAAGTCATCGTTTATGACCCTTATGTCAACAAAGATCAACTAGTTAGAACAAACTACGATTTAGTTGATAATATTGACAATGGAATTGCTGATGCGGATATCATAACTATTCACGCTCCAAGCTCTGGAAGTAATTATCTCATTGATAAGCATCAATTTTCACTAATGAAGAAGAATGTAGTTCTTATAAACACATCAAGGGGGTCGCATATTAATATCGATGAATTAGCGACCGCACTAGAAAAAGGTATCATATTAGGTGCAGGACTAGATGTTTTTCCAACAGAGCCTCCGGCGATAGAACATCGCCTATTCAAGCTAGACAACATACTATTTAGTCCTCATATAGCAGGTTTAACAAATGAATGTGCAAGCAGAATGTCTCTTGGATCAGCGCAGAATATTATTGATGCTTTGAATGGAAAGTTAAATACCAACCTATTAGTGAACAAAGATATATTAGAAAATTATTAATTATCAAATTTTAAGTGTGGATACTTCTCACTTAACAATGACCCTTTGTAATAAGTATCCTTGAATGCTCCGTGATTTTTAATCCTATCTAACCATCTTCCTATTGAAGAATAATCATCCCAATAATTTGATAGATTAATATCTTCCATTCTAATTATTAGTGGCATTACTGAAATATCAGCGTAAGTTAATTGATCTCCCATCATAAAATCACCATTATTAGAATTAATCCACTCATCCATTCTTACTATTGTTCTTTTTAACCTTCCGAGAGCTTCATCCATATCTTCTTTTGAAAATCCTGTTCTACCCATCTTCAACAAGAATTCTCTTCTCAATGGCTTAGAATCTGCTAATGCAAGAAATTCTTCTTCTGTCATATCCTTAAAATGTTGCAAAAAGGCTAAATTATAAGTTGGTATTCTAACAGCTGGTCCGGGAACTTCGTCAATGAATCTTATCATAGTTCTCATCTCTGCTATCCGAACAGGATCCGTTGGTCTCATGGGATTATTATCTGGTAATATATCTTCTAAATATTCAATAATAACTGAACTATCAATTATAATATCATCCTTATGCTTCAATGCCGGCACAACACCATTAGGATTTATAGATAAATATTCAGGTTTTAATTGATCGCCAGAAAATAAATCTAAAAGAATCTGTTCGAATTCAATTTTCTTTGCATTCAAAGTAAATCTCACTCTTTGGCTGCAAGTTGACTGCGGTGTATTGTATAAAATAAAATCAACCATATATCTGTATCCTTATAGATAAAATTAAATAATTTTAGAACTATTTTCCATAAATATCACTGTCGTACATCATATTTGCGGCTTTTAAAAATAAAGTTCTATTAACACCATCAGAATGCAACCATCCAGCGGCATCTCTGAGTAATTTTTCGACGCCAAATTCTTTCATATAGCCATGCCCACCATGAAGTTCCATTGTCCAAGTCGCTATTTTCCATACAGCCTGACTGGCCATTGCTTTTGGAAGTGCTCCAAGCGTTGGATCCCAACCTTCATCTTGATTATCTGCCAGATAACACGCTCGATGTGTATAGCATCTTGATGCATCGAGTAGCATTTTCATCTCAGCTAATTGTGCCCTGATACTTCCGTGTTCGATTAACGGTTTACCACCTTGAACTCTAATTTTAGCCCATTGTTCAGCTTTATTAAACAACGCAACACCTACGCCAAGGCAACTTGCTGCAGCAAATGAATTACTTGATGGGAAAAATTTCTGCAATAAAGGGAAACCTTTACCGACTTCACCAACTACGTTGGCGTCTGGAACAAAGCAATCTTGAAAAATCAATTCCGCATTATTTGCAGTTCTTTCGCCCATTTTATCATGAACTCTTCCAATGGTAAAACCTTCACGACCTCTTTCTAATAGAAAACAAGTCGTACCTTCTAGCATTGCTTTACCTTTTGTAGTTTGTACAAATAGCAGATAAAAACTTGCTCGATTTCCATTTGATATAAAATGCTTCATTCCGTTAATAACATAACCACCGTCTACTTTTTCAGCTGATGTCCTAAAAGGGGTTGGATATGGGAGGAAATAATTCGATGCATTATCTGGCTCTGTTATACCAATAGCAAGAACTCCTCTTGGATCTTCTGAAAATGGGATCAATACTCTCTCAGCTTGTTCTTCGTTTAATGCTTTTTCCATGATTGTCGCTAATTTCATTGTCTGTGCCATAGTAACAGAAACACCAACATCACCAACCGCAAGCTCTTCAACAACCATAGCTGTTGTTACTGAGTCAACTTCTAAACCACCATATTTTTCAGATAAAGTCATCGTTCTTAATCCGATTGCATCAGCAGCTTCTACTATTTCGTTGCTATATCCATCTGCGGGATCTTTCATAGCATCTAGATCAGCAGATTTTGGTTTAACTACATCTTCTACAAAACGAGCTACTGTTTCTAAAATTGCTCTTTGCTCATCATTTTGAATAAACATCTCTTCCATAGAACTACCCTCTTTAATAAAAATTTCTAATCATAACTTTATTATATAATATGTTTAGAGCATAAAAACAATTGCTGCATTTTATTTATAGAATAATATTAACAACATAAAATAACATTGTTCAAAATTTAACTATCTTTAATTATTAATAAAAAATATTAGGAGTATGCTAATAATTCTACAAAATTTATTGACATTGTTCTTAGTTGTATTAATAGAACTATTTTTTATTTATTTTTAAATGAAAATAACATAACATATTACTGTCAATAACTACTTATATGAGGCTCCATGAAATGTATAAAAATAACAGAGGTATATCAAGACGTAACTTAATACTTGGCTCCAGCGCTTTCGCTGCTGGACTAACCCTTAGCCCCTATTCTAGCAATGCGTATTCATCAAAAGAAGAAAATAAATTAAACTTCTATAATTGGGATACATATATTGGAGAAGATACGCTTAGTAATTTTAAATCTGAGACAGGAGTGGTGACAAAAATTGATTTCTTTGCTGATAATGACGAATTATTTGCAAAATTAAGGGAGGGTAACCCTGGCTATGATGTAATCGTGCCGTCTAATAATTTTGTTGAGAAAATGATCGAAGCAAATATGCTGTCCCCTTTAAACCATAATAAAATAAAAAATATATCTAATATAGAAACAAGATTCTTGAATGCATCTTTCGATAAAAATCGAAAATATTCTCTACCCTATATGTGGGGAACAATGGGAATTGGTTATGCAAAAGATAAAGTAAAAGAAATTCCAGATAGCTGGTCCTTTATTTATGAATCTGATAAGTATTCCGGAAGAATTGCCATGCTGTCAGAGGCAGCCGATGTGATTGGTATGGGCTTAAAATACCTTGGACACTCAATAAATTCTAAGAATCCGTCCCATTACAAAGAAGTTGAAGAGCTAATAATATCACAAAAAAAACATATTAAAGTTTTTGCAGAAGACAACGGCCAAGATCTGCTCGCTTCAAGGGATGTTTACTTGGCGCAAGAATGGAATGGAGACGTTGGTCAAGTTATGTTAGAAGACAATAATATTGATTATTTAATACCAAAGGAAGGCAGTCTAATTTGGGAAGATTGTTTATGCATACCAAATGGGGCACCTCACCCAAATAACGCTCACAAATTTATTGATTACATATATGATGCAAATGTTGGAGCTGAAATTGCTGATTACATTCAATATGCCACGCCAAATAAAGCAGCACGCAAACTACTTGGCGATGACTACAACAAGAATACATCAATCTTTCCAGAAGAATCTGTATTAGATAAATGTGAAAGTCAGTTATATCTTGGAGAAGATATCCTAAAAATAATTGAGGATAGCTGGACAAGAATAAGAGCGGCCTAACAAACACATGAACATACAGGTGATATTTGAAATAAAGAGGCGCAATGGATAGCTGGAAAGTGAAGAAGAAATTCTTCACTTTCTCTATCATTCCAGGATTCGCTTGGATAATGGTGTTTTTTTTTCTTCCATTAGCATTTGTATGGATAATGAGTTTTGGTGAAAAATCTAATATTATTGATGTTGTAATAACAGGAACACTCGATAATTATACCAGAGCTTTTGATAGAGTATACTTTAAAGTCCTCGCACATTCATTTTTAATTAGCTTAATAACAACGTTTATATGTCTAATTATATCACTTCCAATAGCCTTTCTAATAAGCTTTTCATCAAGAAGAATTAAGACATTTCTACTGATTTTAATAATCCTTCCTTTTTGGACAAATCTATTAATTAGAACTTATTCATTGATTGCAATTCTTAGGACGGAAGGTCATGTGAATAAAATCTTAGAATTTCTCTGGATTAAAATAAATAATGTCCTATTATTCCTAGGAATTTACGATGGACAGCTAACCCCAAATGAATTTATTCCATTAAATTTATTATACAATAATTTTTCAGTTATATTTGGGTTAGTTTATATCTATATCCCTTTTATGATAATCCCAATATATGTTGTATTAGATAAATTTGATAAATCCTACATAGAAGCCAGCCTAGATCTAGGTGCCGGGCAAATAAAAACTCTATTCAAAATAATAATTCCTCTCATATATCCTGGTATTATATCTGGAGTATTATTAGTGCTTATACCTTGTTTGGGCTCTTTTGTTACACCGGATCTATTAGGCGGTTCAAATTCACAAATGATTGGCAATGTCATTGAAAGGCAATTTAAATCAGCAAACGATTGGCCGTTTGGAGCTGCATTGTCATTCCTATTAATCTACATAACCATTGGTCTAATATTAATTCATTCGTTATTCAGTAAAAAAATAGTTGAAGAAAAAATATTATAATGACTAAAAAGCAATCGATTATAAGGCGCGGTCCTCTAGAATATTCAAAAATAAAATGGCTAAAATATTTTTCCGTAGTTTTTTTTATAGTTCTATATGCCCCTATTATAAATTTAATTATATTCAGCTTTAACGATTCAAGGTTAAATATAGTATGGAGAGGATTTACTATAAAGTACTATGTCAAAGCATTGCAAAATGAAACTCTGATATTATCTTTTATTAACTCTTTATCTATTGCCTTTATATCAACAATGATATCTACCCTAATTGGATTATCAGCGGCAATTTGTCTATGGAAATTTAACTTCAGACTAAAAACCTATTACGATTTGTCATTGCTTGTGCCTATTATAATTCCAGAAATATGTATGGGTGTAGCAATGCTGATATTCTTCAATTCAGTTCATTGGCCTGTATTTACAATTTGGCCACTAAACCTATCCGAAATAATTATCGCTCATATTTCATTCTCTTTTCCATTTGTTGTAATAATAATTAGAGCGCGATTGGGAAATTTAAACAAATCGCTCATCGAAGCATCAAAGGACCTTGGCGCAACGGAATGGATTACATTCAGATACGTAATTTTTCCTTTTATAAAACCTGCTTTAATTGCATCATCTTTATTAACCTTTATACTATCTTTAGATGACTTTATTATCACTTTTTTTACTTCAGGCCCTAATAATATAACCTTACCTGTAAAGATTTATTCTATGGTGAGATTTGGTGTAAGCCCAGAAATTAACGCTGCCTCAACAATTTTAATTATGATTGTAATAATCAGTACCGTATTAATAATTAAATTTTTAAACTACGAAAAAGATTTAAAATGAGAGATGTAGAGAATAAATCATTATCCCCTTGTATAAGAATTAGAAATTTAACCAAACATTTTGGTAATTCTATTGCAGTTAAAAATATCTCACTTGATATTTATAAAAATGAATTCTTTGCAATTTTAGGACCGTCAGGATGTGGTAAAACAACATTACTGAGATTAATTGCAGGTCTTGAAATTCAAGAAACAGGTGAAATATATATTTCAGATACGGATTATAGCAGTTCACCTCCAAATGTCCGTCCTGTAAATATGGTCTTTCAATCTTATGCTTTATTTCCACATATGACTGTTAGAAAAAATATTGAATTTGGACTTAAAATTGATGGCTTAAACAAAAAAACCATAAAAACTAAAGTCCTTGATGTTCTTAACATGGTCAAGATGAACGATCATATCGACAAATATCCAAGTCAATTATCGGGTGGAGAGAAACAAAGAGTTGCTCTTGCGAGAGCAATAACAAAAAATCCAGACGTCATATTATTAGATGAACCTCTGTCCGCTTTAGATGCCAATCTAAGAAGAGAGATGCAAATAGAATTATCTAACCTACAAAAGAGTCTAGGTATTACTTTTGTATTAGTAACACATGATCAAGATGAGGCCTTATCAATTGCTTCTCGTATTGCAGTTATGAATGAGGGAGAAATAGTGGAGGTTTCTACACCTGATGAAATATACGAATCGCCAAAGGATATATTCTCAGCTAAATTTATTGGAAAAATAAATATCCTTGAAGGTGAAATAAAAAAAATAGACGATACTTTCGTATATGAAACAATAGACTTTGGGCATATCAATATTTCTGCCAACAAAAATAACCCTAGTTCTTTTGCGATTGGAATAAGACCAGAGAAAATTTCTATTGGGCGAACCTGTTCCTCAAAAAAAGATGATCTGTCTGTTAAAGGAGAAATTATTGAATGGAATTATTATGGAAATATAAACTATTTAGTAGTAAAAACTTCAAATAATAGTGATTTGTATGTTCATATGCAGAATAAAACTAAATCATCTATTAAAGATTTAAAAAAAGAACCTTTCATTTGGTTAACATTTAATGTTAAAGACTTAATGATTATTAAAAAGAATACAACACAAAGAACATAAAATGACACTACGTAACATTGCAATTATAGCTCATGTTGATCATGGGAAGACAACACTTATTGATAAATTACTATCACAATCAGGATCCTTTAGAGAAAATCAACATGTTGATGAACGTATGATGGATTCTAATGATTTGGAAAAAGAGAGAGGCATCACGATATTGGCAAAATGTACTTCATTAGAATGGCAAGGTACAAGGATTAATATTATAGATACTCCTGGTCACGCAGACTTCGGTGGAGAAGTTGAAAGAATTCTCAGTATGGTTGATAGTGCAATTATTCTCGTAGATGCTGCAGAAGGGCCAATGCCTCAAACGAAATTTGTTCTTGCAAAGGCTCTACAAATTGGACTCCGTCCTATCGTCATAATAAATAAAGTAGACCGTCACGATTCAAGGGCGGAAGAAGTTGTAAATGAAATATTTGACTTATTTGCTGTATTAAATGCAGATGAACATCAACTTGACTTTCCTATATTATATGGCTCGGGCAGAGACGGGTGGGTTACAGATGATCTAGAAAAGAAAAATGATAATTTATCTCCTCTTTTTGATCTTATCGTAAAGCACACTCCTCCTCCAAAAATTGAAGAAGGCGAATTCAAGATGCTTGGTACAATTTTAGGCTCTGACCCCTATCTCGGAAGAATTATAACTGGAAGAATTTATTCAGGGCAAGTTCATACTAATCAACAAGTGAAGGTAATTAATTCAGAGGGGAAAACAGTTGATACTGGAAGAATAACAAAAATATTAGCCTTTAGGGGTATGGAAAGAACCGCAATAGAAGTTGGTTTTGCAGGAGATATTGTGGCCTTATCCGGATTATCGAAAGGCACAGTTGCTGACACTTTCTGCTCTCTAGAAAATACAATAGCCTTAAAAGCTCAGCCTATTGATCCTCCGACTGTTCAAATGTCTTTCCTAGTAAATGACAGCCCCCTTGCTGGACTTGAAGGGGATAAAGTGACCGGAAGAGTGATAGGGGACAGACTTATAAAGGAAGGCGAAGGCAATATTACACTTACAATAGAAAAATCTGCAGCTGATGGTGGTTATTTAGTTTCTGGTAGGGGTGAATTACAACTATCTGTATTGATAGAAACAATGAGAAGAGAAGGTTTTGAATTAAGTGTGTCTCGACCAAAAGTAGTTATGAAAAAAGGAGAGAATGGCGATATTCTTGAACCTATTGAAGAAGTTATCATTGATGTCGATGATGAGTATACTGGATTAATTGTACAAGAATTAAATCTTAGAAAAGCTATCATGATTGAGATGAAAGCGTTTGGTGTAGGGAGAACTAGAATGGTATTCCATGCTCCAACTCGTGGTTTAATTGGATATCAATCTGAACTATTAACTGCGACCAGCGGAACAGCTGTTATTAATAGATTATTTCTGAAGTATGAGCCTTACAAGGGTGAAATTAGCGGAAGGACGAATGGAGTTCTAATCTCAAATGAGATAGGAACATCTGTTGCATTTTCTTTATTTAATCTTGAGGATAGAGGTCAAATGATGATTCCTCAAGGAGTACCAGTATATAGAGGTATGATCATTGGGATTCATACAAGGCCCAATGACTTAGAGGTTAATATACTAAAAGCAAAAGCACTAAATAATATTAGAACACATCTTAAAGACGAGGCTGTTAAACTTAAACCTCATCTAGATATGACTCTAGAAAAGTCAATTGCGTGGATAGCTGATGACGAATTGATTGAAATAACACCAAAAACTATAAGACTTAGGAAGAAGATATTAGATCCCGTAGAAAGAAAAAGGCTTTCCCGAGCTAAAATTAAACTTTAAATTATTGTTTTTTAATATTACAACTAAACATATAAATAAAAATGACGAAAGGTAGAAATCATGTCACTCATTAAGAACTCAAGAGTTATTGCAATAGAAGAACATTATATAGATCCAAATGTCACTAAACTCCAAGAGAGTATGCAAAAAAATGCAAGAATTAGAAATCCTAAGATGGTTGAAAGGATGGAAGATTTTGGAGGAGAAAGAATTGAAGAAATGGATGCCGCTGGAATTGACGTCCAAGTATTATCTATAGCACCTCCTGGCGTGCATAACTTTAGCGACGAACTTGCAGTTAAAGTGGCAAAAGATGCAAACGACTACCTTGCACAAAAAATTGCAACAAATCCTAAAAGATTTTTTGGATTTGCGGCTTTGCCAATGCAAAATCCAGCAGAAGCTGCCGATGAACTTGAAAGATCTGTCACTAAATTAGGTTTCAAAGGTGGCATGATTCATGGGCTTACAAATAGTAAGTTCGATGATACTAAAGCATCTTGGGCTGTGTACGAACGAGCTGCTGCACTTGATGTACCAATTTATTTGCATCCAGGAATGCCTCATGCTGAAGTAAGAGATATTTATTATAAAGAATATACAGAGGAATTCGCTTTATTTCCGCAAGCAGCTTGGGGGTATACAGTTGAAACTGCAACAATGGCCATTAGATTAGTTCTATCAAGAGTTTTTGAAAAACATCCAAATCTAAAAATAATCCTTGGTCATTTAGGCGAGACTCTCCCATTTTTACTTTGGAGAGTAAACCACAATCTAAAAAGACCTGGGAATGCGCCTATAGAGTTTAGAGACGTTTTCTGTAATAATTTTTATGTAACAACAAGTGGAAATTTCTCAGATCCTGCTTTAATGTGTTGCGTTCAAGAGCTTGGTATTGATAGAGTTCTCTTTGCAGTAGACTGGCCTTTTATTGACAATAAACCAGGCGTTGATTGGATTGAAAGAGTGCCTCTTTGTAAAGAAGATAAGCTAAAAATACTTAGTGGAAATGCAACAAGATTGCTAAAGCTATAATTTAAAAGAATGGACACAGAAATCGTATTCTGTGTCCATTCTATCAACGCTTACGGCAAGTAATTATAATTTAGGAACATCGATTCCAATACCAATCACTTCATCTTCAATCGGAATTCTAAATGCATCATTAAATTTATTTAGAACACTCATTGCTGTTGCCGTTAAAGCAATTTCTATACGTTCCTTCGGGCTATAATGTTCCTGGAAATCTTCTACTACATTGTCTGGTATATTGGATGCGTCAGTCATCATATGGTCTACAAATGCTAAGGCTGCTTTCTCAGATGCTGTGAATGAATCATCAGTTAAATATGATTGTATATTTTTAATCTTATTTTCATCGCAACCAAGCCTTCTTAAATGTTCTATTTGATGTGTAGAGCAATAGAAACATGTATTTGTTGTTGCTACTTTAAACCTAATTAAAGCCTTAAAGGGTTTCGAGAGATCCCCAAGATCCCATGTAGACTGGAGATAATTTCTAGTGGCCATTCCAAATTCATCGGCATGAGCCATCGCACGTGCACTATTATTAATTCGGTTAATCTTACTTGATTTTGCTTCTTTTAACCTTCTAACCATTACCATAAATTCTGGGCTGAATTCATCATCTTTAAGCAATGGCACCACAGTTTTTTGTCCTAAATTCTTATCTAATTGACTCATAGTTTTTCCCCTCTATTTGTATCTCTTTCAAAAAAAATAATCTACATCCAAAACTTGAATTAAAACATATATCTATATATAACTATTATTGCTAATATAGCATTTAATATTAATCACACTTAAAAACATAGGTACAATTTATGACAAAAATATTCATCCCTCAAGAGATTTCTTCAATAGCCGTTGAGAAACTAAAAACAATTGGTGAGGTAACAATGTATACAGGTACAGATGGACCTATGCCTCATGATGAAATATTAAAGCAAGTAAAAGATAAAGATATTCTCTTTGCACTGGGTGAAATTGAGTTTGACAGAGAAGTAATAATGGAATCAGCACCACTTAAATTAGTTTCCGCAATGCATATGAAAGCTACGTTTGTTGATAAAAATGCTTGTACAGAAAGAAAGGTACCACTTTGTGGTATACCAAATTTTGTTAGCAAAACAACAGCTGAATTTACCTTCGCGCTACTTATGTCAACAGCTTGGAGACTTCCAGAAGCACATGAATATTTAAAGAATGGAAAATGGACACAAAATCAATCTACATCTTTCTTAGGATCTAGGCTTTATGGCAAAACAATTGGAATTGTAGGGATGGGTGCCGTTGGATCTGGGGTAGCAAAAAAAGCTGCTGCTTGTGATATGAATATCATTTATCACAAAAGAACACGATTAAGTGCTGCTGAAGAATATATGCTTGGTGACGCCGAATATAGGGCAATTGAAGATCTCTTCATGGAAGCAGATTTTGTCGTGCTATGCACTTCACTTACAAATGATACTAAAGGACTTGTAGGCAAGGATCTAATTGAATTAATGAAACCAACTTCGATACTTATTAATACATCACGTGGGCCAATAGTTGATGAAGAAGCCCTAGAAAATGCACTGAAAGAGAAAGTTATATTGGGAGCAGGATTAGATGTTTTTCATAGAGAGGTCCCTGAATCAGACCCAGGCCCTAGGAAAGGATTATTCGATCTAGAAAATGTTGTGATGACTCCCCACATAGGATCAGCAGCAAGGGAAACAAGAGATGAAATGGCGCTGAGAGCTGTGCATAATATAGAGAGATTTCTCAAAGGAAAGAGACCTTTTGATGTCTTAAACCCTGAAGTTTATGGGGAAGCTTCTAAAAATGATGAGGTTATCGGATAACATCCTATACTGCACTTGGCATCCTCAAATACTCATCACCATCTAATATAACTTCAATTGTTGTAGGTATATTTTTATCGATAGCGTCGAGAACAGCTTTTCTAAGAGCAGCCTTATTATTAACGCTTACTCCATGTATTCCCATGCTTCTTGCGATAGCACAATAATCTATTGCCTGGAAACTTGTGGCTTCTGTATTAAATCCTTGCTTTTCTTGTTTCGATTTAACCTGCGTCAGAGAATGATCAACCATCACTACTTGGATCATAGGAATATTCAATCTTGCCCAAGTGGCCAATTCACCTGCATACATTAAAAAACCACCATCACCAACAAAAGATATAACAACCTTATCAGGTTCGGCTAATTTTGCCCCCATCGCAGCACCAATAGAAAAGCCCATTGGTGACAACCCATTTGAAACAAAATAACCTTTAGGACCATACGATTCCCAAGCCTGAGAAGCCAATGATTTATGTGCACCTGCATCGGCTGCTATAATAGTATCTTTTGGTGTTATTTTCCTAATTTCTTTATATACATCTTGAGGGGCAATTCCATTAACCTCTGAATGTTCTTTGCTAACAGTCAATTCATAATTATGAATTCTATCGTAACAAGAATGTGCCTCGTCTGCACCCCATTCTAGATCTCGATCATCTTTTATTCCATTGCATAATGATGATAATATTTTGCCAATATCTCCTACCAATCCATTTGTTACTGGCTGGAAGGTCCTATCATTTGCATCAACAGAATCTATACTAAGTATAGGAACCTCTGATTTAAATGGCCTTATAATATCCCATCCATCTAACCCAACCGTGATAATTAAATCAGCTTCTTTCATCATTTTGTCTATTGGGGTTCCAAACCAACCGTACATACCTATATAATACTTATTATCGCAAGGTATTTGACCTACTGCTTGTAATGTTACACATGCCGGTGATCGCAATTTTTCAATAAAGGCAACAGCTTCCTTTGAGGTGTTAGTGCCAACCACACTGACCCCAACTAAAGTAAGTGGTCTTTTTGCCTTAGATATTAATTCTAATGGAACAGATATATCTGGAACCACTATATTTTTAACGGAAACTTTTTTATTTATAATTTCTATAGCCTCGTCATCGCTCATATTGACCTCAGCAACAGACTGTACTGGAGATATAGGAAGATAAACAGCACCAGGTCTTGACTCTAATGACAAGGAATATGCGCGTTCAATCAATTCAACAACATTCTCTGAAGTAATTTCTTCTGATAATTTTGAAATTAAACCACAGAATGGAACTAAAGCAACCTCTTGGTGAGGATTTCTTGCTAGTAGCTCTGGGTCTAATATTGCAGAGAAAACAATTATAGGCCTTCTGTCAAGATATGCAGCTGCAATACCTGAAGTAATATTAGTCACTCCTGGTCCTTTTGTTACAATTACAACACCTGGAACACCGGTGATCTCGCCGTAAGTAGAAGCCATATAAGCCGCTGTATTTTCATGGTGAGTAAGTATATATCTTATGCCCTCTTCTGAAAAAGCATTAATAAGGTTTATAGTATCACTTCCAGGTGTGCCAAAAACCTGTTTAACTCCTCTATTTTTTAGAAACTTTGCTATATATTGACATGTTAACATCTCATTGATCCTTATTATCAAAAATTCTTATTCTTTACGACCTAGTATTGCTCCGTCTTGCTGAAATAAAATTACTTTATCCCCCGATTCAATTTCATCTGATAAACCTACAGTTAAAAGCACACCTTTATTAGTTCGAACACTCCCAATTTTTCTTGGCTTCCAATCTTTACTACCCAACATATGCCTAATGATAGAAGTCTCTTCTACAATAGCATATTCACTATCAATCATTATAAAATCTGTTGATCTACAATGATTGCAAATTAATTTTTGAGGGAAAGCTTCCTTTGAGCACTTCGCACATTTGTAAACTTGAAGAATGTCCATATTATTCTACCTCTAAAATAGCTGCCGCTGCGGTTCCGCCATACCTGTATAGTGTCATTCCATATCCTGTAACAATGCCATATTTTGCATTTCTAACTTGCCTTTCTCCAGCTCTTCCTTGTAACTGCTGAACAACTTCTCCGATCCCATTTAGTCCTCCTGCTGGTCCACCAGGTTGTCCTGCAGATAACATGCCCCCCCAAGTATTTATTGGTTTATTTTTTAGCATTATTTCATTGTTCAAAAAACTTTTAATATCTTCATCTGGTATCATTTTTAAATCATTCAATTGCGCTATTACCATAGCAGGGTAATCATCATATATACTAAGTACATCAATATCATCTGGAGATATTTTTGATTCTTCCCACATTTTATCAGAAAATGTAGATATTCCAGTATTTGTTCCGTCCCCTTCTTGATTATCAAAGTTAAAACTTTGCATAAAAGATTTTATGAATACCGGTTTTCTATCTACAGGACAATTATCTTCACTGCTTATAATTAAAGCATAAGACCCCGCTACAACTGGAACACAGTCATATCTAGCTAGAGGGTCTGCTACCATCGGAGCATCAATATACTCTTCAATAGTTAATTCATGTTTGTAGACAGCATGAGGATTTAGTGATGCCCATTTTCTTTGAGCTACCGCCATTCTACCATAATCAATTTTATCTATATTATATTTCTTCATCTGCCTAGATGTAACCAATGCATAAACACCGTTTGGCCCTCCGTGACCAATTGGAGACAGATGGTCTCTAGTAGCTGTATTATATGAATTTGCAATTTTTGCGTAGCCAGATAGGCCAGTGGCATCCCCAGCAACAATAATTATGTTTGAAGCAGCATTAGTTTCTATTGCTCTAGAAGCATGACCTAACATATTCATTGCAGAAGACCCGCCATTGCTATCTTGCAGCAACCATTTTAATGATAATCCAAGTCTCCAAGCAATATCAATCGCGGAATCTGGAGCAATTGAAAAGGATGTTATCGCAAGGCCGTCAATATCTGATAATTTTAACCCAGAATCCTTAATGGCAGATATTATAGCATCCCTCATTAATGTTCTGGTATTTTGATTCTCATCAGGATGACGAGTATATACAGATTGCCCAATAGCTATAATCGCAGGTCTCATATAGAGGTTTCCATTATATAATTAAATTTATTGTTCTAATTTTTACACTATTAGTTTAATATTCACAAATAAATATATTTAATTTATTTGAATTCTAAAAAACATCTCCGCTTATAAATATATGTTAAATTAAAAAAATTGATTGATTAAAAACATGAATACAAAAAAAGATATATCTATATTATGGGAGAAAATTAACACTAATGCCATGAGTGTAAAAAAGAAATCCCTTAAAAAATTATTCGAGGAAGACAAAGATAGGTTTAAGAAATTTTCAATAATGACAGAAGACCTTCTTCTTGATTTTTCAAAAGAAAATATTAATCAAAAATCCTACGAAGACTTAATTGATTTTGCTAAAACAATCGGTATAAAAAAAAGCATTAAAAAACTGTTTAACGGCGAAAAAATAAATATAACAGAGGGTCAATCCGCTCTTCATACGTTGCTCAGATATGATTCAAAAAATCCATTGTCTGAACATACGGATGAAAAAAAAATAAAAGATGTTCTAACAGAAAGAAATAGAATGCTTCTATTTTCGGAGAACATAAGAAGTGGCATTTATCTTAGCTCTGTTAATAAAAAATATACCGATATTCTCCATATAGGTGTTGGAGGATCTTCACTTGGACCTAAAATGGTTATTAACGCATTGTCTCCAGATGCCGATGGTCCAAACGTTCATTTTATATCAAACCTTGATGGTTCTAATTTATCTGATGTCATTGAAAATTTATCTCCTTCAACGACATTGATAATCATTGCGTCAAAATCATTCACAACACATGACACATTAATCAATGCCAAATCTGCAATCCAATGGCTTAGGGATAATGGGATTAAAAATATAAAAAACCACATTGTAGCTATTACTAATAGTTTAAGTGTTGCAAAAGCTTTTGGAATTAATGAAGAAAATATATTTAAAATATGGGACTGGGTGGGCGGAAGATTTTCTCTTTGGTCATCAATGGGGCTTCCTATTGCCATCGCAATTGGAACTGAGAAATTTATAAAAATTCTTGAAGGCGCCAATGAAGCAGATGATCATTTCTTAAACCAACCTATTGAACAAAATATACCTATATTAATGGGTTTGATAGCAATTTGGCGCCGTAATATAATGAATTATAGCTCAACTTGTGTTGTCCCTTATGAGCATCACTTATCCTTACTTCCGAGTTATCTCCAACAACTTGAAATGGAGTCCAATGGAAAAACTCTGATGTGGAATAATAGTATCTCCACACTCAAGACTTCACCAATTATATGGGGAGGCACCGGTACAGAAGTGCAGCATTCTTTCTTCCAATTAATGCACCAAGGAACAGACGTTATACCAGTAGACTTTCTTATTGGAAAAAATACAAGATCAAAGATTAAAACCCATCATAATCTCCTTGTTTCCAATTGCATAGCCCAGAGCAGAGCAATGGCTTTTGGAAGCAGCAAGAAAATAATTGAAAAAGAGTTATCAGAAAAATCTCTATCTAGTGAAAAATTTAGCGAACTTACAAAACATATGGAGGTTAGTGGCAATAAACCATCTACAACATATATGTTTGATTCCTTAACCCCAAAAGTATTAGGGAAGCTAATAGCATACTTCGAACACAAGGTGTTTGTAATGGGGTATATCTGGAATATTAATTCATTTGATCAGCTTGGCGTTGAATTAGGAAAAAAACTTGCCCAAGAAATAAACGAAATAATCACAGAGCGTAACTTATTAAGCCATAACTTAGATAGTTCAAGCGCTGGATTAATTGCTAATTTTAAAAATAAATCTTCCTAATTTACAAGAAAAATTGGAATTTCTGAATTTAATAACAAATGCCTTGTGGCGCCACCAAATATTATTTCTCTTAATCTACTCTGTGTGTAGGCACCTTTAATTATTAGATCGGCATCAATAGATTCGCTGTATTCAATTATCGAAGAACCAATATCCTTCTGTTCTCTTTCTAGTAATACCCTATCAGCTTTTATATTGTGAGATAACAATAAATCCACTACATCATCAGCGCTCGGACCTTCAGTAACAACTTTTTCTACAGTTAATACAGTTACTTTTTTTGCTTTTTTTAATATCGGAAGAGAAGAAAAAATAGCCCTTGAACTCTCAGTAGTACAATTCCATGATATTAAAACTTTTTCGCCTATTCTAACCTCTTTGTTTGTTGGAATTAATAAAACAGGCCTTCCTCCATCAAACAATACAGTTTGAATTGAACTTAAACCAGCGCTTTGCATATCTTGATAGGGTCTTGATACTATCACTAGATCGAATACTCTAGATATATCACCCAAATATTTTTGATTTTTAAATTCTTCACTTAACCATCTACAATCAAGATCTACAAATTTATGGTTTCGGTTTTTTGCTGTATTAATATGCTCATGAAATTTTAACCCAAACTCTTCAATATTAATTTTATGATTACCTTCATGATAAGCATCAAATATGATAGACCCTTCCTGTGCAACAAAGCTATCAATTCTTTGTTGAAGAGCTAAACCATTTATTGCAGAGCCAAACTCGGAGGCTATAGATAAAGCACAATCAAGTATGTGTGGCATAGTTTCTATATATTCAAATGGAACTAATATATTTTTCATAAAATTTCTCCTATTTAAATATTTTGAATTTTAGCTTAAACCCTTCATTAACTCTACTGGATCTATAGGAAGTTGGATTTCTTTCCCAGTTTTTGCGGAAAGATCCATTGCCATTGTTAAGACAAGATTTCTGTGACCCTCGGCAGCCGTAGCATGAGGCGTCTCTTTTCCAAGATAAATTCTCCCAAACCAAGAGTTTGTTTCTTCTCTCATTGGCCCCCACAATTCACCATCATGTAAATCACCAGGGGGAAAACTAGTTAAAAAATCAACATTTCTGTTAGCTTCAATCTTTAATCCGTCAGGTCTGTATGCTGGCCCTTGATTAAGTTCACTTGCTATAATGACATCTCTATGAGTATCTTCAATATCTATAACACCTTTGTCGCCAACAACACCAATTTCTAATCCATAAACCGCACCAGGCCATACCTTTGGCAATGCCCAGCAAATATTCATGCTAAATATTGTTCCGTCTTCCATTGTAAAAACACCAAATGTGGCATCTTTTGTGCCCATTGCACCCATAATTTTATCTGTTGATTTGGCGTAAACAGAAACAGGTTTTGCTTGATCGCCAAGCATCCACATTGCCATGTCTAAACTGTGTGTTCCTGAAACAACCATTGGCGTCAAATGCCTTCTATCTTGGGTAAGTCTAAGTTCACCAGTTGGCGCCATCTGATTCATAAAAGCACGAACCACAACTGCTGTTGCTTCACCTATATGTCCTGTCTGAATTCTTTCTTTAACAACTAAAAATCGTCTTCTAAACCTTTGTGTATAACCAACAACAGCATCAACGCCAGCATCTTCAATTGCTTTCAAAACCATTGCAGATTGAACGGCATCGGTTGCTAATGGCTTCTCGATTAACATTGGCAATTTTCTTTCCACGGCAGCTAATATAGGGTCAACATGACTCCAGGTAGATGTGGCAACAATTACAGCATCTACTTCTGGTCTAGCTATGAGTTCAGCAAAATCTGAAGTGAAATAATCAGCCTCAATATCATCTTTTAATTTCTTACCTAAGTCTTCATTAATATCTGCAAGTCCTATCCAACCAATCCCTGGATAATCTTTTGCGAATGTTGAACGCATTCTCCCTACAACGCCACATCCAATAACAGCTAAGCCAATTTGTTTTCTCTCGCCCATAATAATTCCCCATTAAATTCAATAAATAAGTTTAAACTCTATACTACTAATATTTTCAATTTATACAATTCTAATATTACTATTAACTGTAGATTAATTTTAAAATTTAATCACTTTTTAAATATTTTCTCCATAAATCTGGCCTATTGTTCTTTGTAGTATTAATTGATTTTTCTATTCTCCATTTTTTAATTTTTTCATGATTTCCTGACAATAATATGTCTGGAATTTCATGTTCACCATAACTTCTTGGAAGTGTATATTGAGGATATTCTAATAAACCATTTTCAAAACTTTCTTCAAAGGAAGATTCTTTTTTTCCCATCACACCGTCAATTAATCTAACGCAACTATCTATAACTAGCGAAGCTGCTATGTCACCTGAAGATAAAACCATATCGCCAATTGAAACCTCTAGTGCTCCAACTGAATCAATAACTCTTTGATCAATGCCTTCATACCTTCCACATATAATTATTAAACCTGCTCCAGAAGAATATTTTTTTGCATCTAATTGATTGAACACCTTACCCCTTGGAGTCATGACCATTATTGGTCTTCTGTCAGCCTTAGTTTTAATTTTATCAATAATTGGCAAGATGACATCTGCTCTTAAAATCATGCCTGGCCCACCTCCAACCGGAGGCCCATCAGCACGCAAGTTTTTTTTGTTTGCATATTCTTTGATGTCGTGAATGTCTAAATTCCATAATCCATCTTTAAGCGATTTTCCTGCATTACTAACACCTAGGGTTCCAGGGAATACTTCCGGGGTTACAGTCAAAACGCTTGCCGTCCAACTATCGTTTTCTTTATCTATTTTTTTTACAGACATGGTTCTAGCTCTATATAAATAATTATTTCATTTCATTCTATATTAGAAATATATATTTTTTTAGATTTTAAATCTATTTCTGGAAAATTATCTTTTGTAAATAGGATTATAGTCGTAGAGAGATCGTTTTTTTGTATTTCAATTAGGTCCCCAGCACCATAATTATGAACCATTATTACTTTACCTAATTTTTCTAAATCTAAATTATAAATATCAAGATTTATAAGATCTGCAGAGTAAAACTCGTCGCTGGGTAAATTTACCAATTCTAAGCGATCAATATAGATTAGTTCTCCATTTAATGCTTCAGCTTGGTCACGATTTTCAATATCTTTAACCTGAGCTATAAATAGATTTTTATTTTTTCTATTTAATATTTTAACAGAAACTTTTGAAGAAAGTATTGTCTGCGTTTTATAGGACAGTATACTTTTTGGATCATCTGTATAAGACTCAACCAAAATATTTCCTTTTACACCATGTGCACTAGTTATTTTTCCAATACAAATACTGGAATTCATCTGATTACTCGATTGAATTTTATACTAACTTTTTACCTCTGCTTCTACTGGAGCCTCTACTTCTGCTGCTGGGGCTACTTCTACTGGAGCCTCTACTTCTGCTGCTGGGGCTACTTCTACTGGAGCCTCTACTTCTGCTGCTGGGGCTGCTTCTACTACTTCTGCTGCCGCTAGATCATTCTCTATTTTTTCGAGAGCTTTTTTACCTGGCTTGCCTTTAATTGGGTTATTCTGCGGTGATCTTTTTGCTAAACCTGCTTCATCTAAAAATCTTAAAACTCTGTCTGTAGGCTGTGCCCCAACACCTAGCCAATACTTTATTCTCTCCTCATTAAGAATAACTCTGTTTCCAACTTCTTTTGACAACAGTGGATTATATGTACCGACCTTCTCTATAAAACGACCATCTCTAGGATTCCTAACATCCGTTACAACAATTCTATAATATGGTCTCTTTTTTGAACCACCTCTAGCAAGTCTTAGCTTTAACGCCATAATTATTCCTTCATTATTAAAATATTTATTTTTTATTATTCATACCTATATTCATTTTTTTCGTCCAGTCAAATTTAATAATCCTGATAATTTATTTTTATTATCAGAAAGGCCCGGCAGACCAGGAAGACCCTTTGTAGCAGATTTTCCAATGTCAGCCAGCATATTATCTGTTAAATTTAATGGCTTATCTAATGAATTAGCATTATCCTTTGACATTCCTACACCGAAATTGTCATTAAGCATACCTCTTTTACCAAATTTTTTCATCATATCTGATGTTTGCCTGTGTAATTTCACTAATTTGTTGATTTCTGGAACACCTGAACCCGATCCCTTTGCAATTCTTTTTTTGCGTGATGCGTTTAATATCTTTGGAGACCTTCTCTCTTTCGGTGTCATAGAGGAGATAATTGCAATTTGTCTTTTTACAACAGAATCATCAAGATTAGCTTCTGCCATTTGTTTTTTTATCTTACCAATACCTGGTAACATCCCCAACAATCCACTAATACCACCCATCTTCGACATTTGCTGCAATTGACTGGACATATCATCTAAATCAAAAATTCCTTTAGCAATCTTATTAGCAATTTTTTCTGCTTTCTCAGAATCTATAGTCTCTTTTGCCTTCTCTACTAAGCTTACGATATCGCCCATACCTAAGATTCTGCCAGCAAGTCGACTTGGATAAAATTCCTCTATATCGTCTATCTTTTCTCCCACACCAATAAATTTAATCGGTTTTCCTGTTATTGCTCTCATTGAAAGTGTAGCTCCACCTCGTGAATCACCATCAAGCCTTGTTAATATAATCCCTGTTAAAGGAAGCTTTTCAGAGAATGAATTTGCTACGTTTACAGCATCTTGCCCTGTAAGAGAATCTGCAACTAACAATATTTCATGAGCTGTAACATTTGAATTAATAGTTTCCATTTCATCCATTAATTCTGAATCAACATGAAGCCTTCCAGCTGTATCAAGTATTACTGAATCGTAACCGCCAACTTTAGCTGCTCCAATTGCCCTCTTAGCTATTGAAACCGGGGTTTGATCTTTTATAATAGGCAATGTATCAATTTGTATCTGTTTACCTAATATTTCTAATTGTTCCTGAGCGGCAGGCCTTTTAACATCTAGCGATGCCATTAAAACTTTCAATTTATACTTGTCTCTTATAAGTTTTGCTAATTTTGCAGAGGTTGTAGTTTTACCTGAACCCTGAAGACCAACCATCATAATAACTGAAGGTGGGCTAACTTTGAGATTTAAAGTGGATTCATCCGATCCCAACAAATCAGTTAAAGTATCATTTACTATTTTAATAACCAATTGTGCTGGTGATACAGATTTTAAAACCTCTTGACCAATAGCTCTTTGGCGTACCTTATCAAGAAAATCTTTTACAACTACTAGTGCTACATCAGCTTCTAGAAGAGCTCTTCTGACTTCTTTTAGCGCCTCATCAACGTTTTCTTCGGAGAGGTAACCTCTTTTCGTAAGTTTTGAAAATATACCTGAGAGTCTATCGGACAAAGTATCAAACATTTTAAACCCCAAAAAAAAATTTAAATTAAATTCATTACAATTATAATTTCAAAAATATATACACATAACAAGATATTATATGTTTCTATATATGAAAATATATAATATATATGTTTCAATAAAATTAATCTTTATTAAAATAATAATTATAAAATAAAGTATCCATATAAGTATATATAATTAAAATTCAACGAGTACCAATAATATTGTCAGAAAGTTTTTATGGTTAAATCAAATAAAAATATTAACAACCCGTTAGAAGAAGATTTGTTTCCTATAAATTTTATTGATCTTAAAAAACAATATAATGAGATAGAGAAAGAAATAACATCTAGTGTAGCTTCAGTATTAAAAAGCGGTCATTATATTCTAGGTCCAATTGTTGAAAAGTTAGAAAATGAGCTGTGCTCTGTCACTGGTTCAAAATATGCGGTGTCAGTTTCATCTGGAACGGATGCTCTTTTTATAACCTTGCTATCATTGGGAATAGGGAAAGGTAGCAAAGTTTTTTTACCTTCTTTTACATATACAGCAACTGCTGAAGTAATAGTTTTGGCAGGTGCAATACCTGTCTTTGTTGATGTAGATGAACATACATTCAATATTTCTAATGAAGATTTAGTTAAAAAAATTATAGAAAGCAACGTTAAAATATCGGATAATAAATCTGCTATCCTTGCTGTAGATCTTTTTGGATTACCTGCGGATTATGAAGAGATCCGGAAAACAGCAGAAAAATATAATCTACCACTAATATCTGATGCCGCGCAGTCTTTTGGCGCTAGTGTAAATAATATCAAAGTAGGAAAATTAGCAGATATAACAACAACTAGTTTCTATCCAACCAAACCACTTGGTTGCTACGGGGATGGAGGCGCAATATTCACAGATAATGAAGAATTGGCGATTATTTTAAAATCAATACGTTCTCATGGCCAAGGCAATGACCCTTATGATAACATACGAATTGGTATAAATGGAAGGCTAGATTCTTTGCAGGCCACAGTATTGTTAGAAAAATTAAAAATATTTAATTCAGAATTAAAAGTAAGACGTGATATCGCAAAATTATATAATAAAGGACTAAGCGATTTGGTTCAAGTTCCGGTTATAAGAGATGGCACCAACTCTTCTTGGGCTCAATATACAATCTTAACAAACAAGAGAGATGAGTTAAAAGAATACTTATATAGCAAAAATATACCCACAATGATCTATTACCCAAAGCCAATGCATCATCAATCTGCTTATAAAAAATATCATAAAAAGAGTTCTAATCTTATCGTCAGCGAACGGTTGAGCAAAGAGGTTATAAGTCTTCCCTTTCATCCTTATTTGAACAATAATCAAATTACTTTTATAATAGAAAAAATTAGAAATTTTTTTTCTAAAGATTAATTTGAATTAAATAATTATAACTAAAATTAAATATGTGAAATATGAATACACACGATTCTATTAAGTATTACAAAATGAATGGCCTTGGCAATGACTTTATCATTTTTGATAATAGACAGTTAAAAATTAAAATAACAAAAAAACTAATTCGAATTGTAGCTAATAGAGAATTAGGCATTGGGTGCGACCAAGTAATATTAATAGATAATTATGGTGAGAATAATATCTATATGAGAATATGGAATCAGGATGGCACAGAAATTAGTGCGTGCGGAAATGCAACTCGATGCGTAGCTTCAAAGATACTAGAAGAAAGAAGTTCTAATTCTCTAAAGATTATAACTAAATCTGGTGAGCTTATTTGCACAAAACAAAGTGAAAAAAATATCAAAGTTGATATGGGAATCCCAAAATTTAAATGGGAAGATATTCCCCTTTCAAAGAAGATTAATGATACCAGTGCTGTAACTTATGATTTTAAAATAGATGGTCTAAATATGTTATATTCTCCAAGTCTGGTAAATGTTGGAAATCCCCATTGCATACTATGGTTAGAAAATCTTACATCAATAGATATAAGAAATATTGGTTCAAAGATTGAAAATGATATACTTTTTCCAAAAAAGGTTAATGTTAGTTTTGCTAACATTAAAAATAGAAAATCAATTGATCTAATGGTTTGGGAGAGAGGCGTTGGAATTACAAAAGCATGCGGCACTGCAGCGTGTGCAGTTGCCGTAGCGGCAAGCAGAATCAATAAAGTTGAAAGAGAAGTTGAGATTAATCTACCCGGTGGTAGTTTAGACATTATATGGGATAAAGACGATCACATTCAAATGATTGGGGAAGCTGTCTTTGATTACGAAAATTATTTACCTAAAGATTTAATTGCCTTATGAGTGAAACATGAGTGAAAAAAATTTAGATTTCATAACTTTCGGATGTAAATTAAATATGTTCGAATCAGAGATTATGAGAGAAAAAGCCTTAGAAAACGGTTTAGAAAATATAACTTTCTTTAATACATGCGCTGTCACAAATGAAGCTATAAGGCAGGCAAGACAAAGAATAAGGAAGGAAAAGAAAAACTATCCAAATAAAAGAATTATAGTTACCGGTTGCGCAGCCCAACTGCACCCAGAAGAGTTTAATAAGATGGATGAAGTGGACTTCATTATTGGTAATAGGGAAAAAATATTATCAAAAACATACAAAGAACTAAAGCACGATATCTTAACAATTCCATCAATTAAAGTAACCGATATCATGGAAGTTAGGGAAACATCTTTGCATCTCTTAAAAAGTTTCGGAAGCAAGACAAGAGCTTTTGTAGAAGTTCAAAATGGCTGTGACCATAGATGTACTTTCTGCATAATACCATATGCTAGAGGTAACTCTAGATCCGTTCCTACCGGTCATATTATTGAACAAATGAAAAATCTTGTTGGTACAGGTTATTCAGAAATAGTCCTTACGGGTGTAGATATCACTTCATACGGCAAAGACTTGGATAGCAATATTAATCTTAGCAAACTCATAGCCTTAATAATGAAAGATATACCTGACCTTAAACGCCTAAGAATATCTTCCATTGATTCAATAGAGCTTGACCAGGAGTTTATTGATATCTTTGTATCCGAAAAAAAAATCATGCCTCATCTTCATTTATCCATTCAGTCAGGAGATGACCTAATCTTAAAAAGAATGAAAAGAAGACATCTATCTGAACATACAGTCGAATTTTGTCAAAAAATTAAAGCATTGAGAAGTGAAACTGTGTTTGGTGCAGATATAATCACAGGATTCCCAACAGAAACAGATAAAATGTTTAAAACAACAAAAGACCATATAGATAAGTGCTCTCTTACTTACCTTCATATTTTTCCGTTCTCAGCAAAAAAAGGAACACCTGCTGAAAAAATGCCTCAAATACAAAATAGCATTATCAAAACGAGAGCAACAGAACTTAGGCAACTAGGAACCCGTAAGCTAAATTCTTTTCTTAAAGGGCAGATCGGACAACGCCATAAAATACTAGTTGAAAAAAATGGATTCGGAAGGACAGAACAATACTCTGAGGTTAATTTCACTGGAAATTTTAACCAAGGAGAAATTATTACTGGTTTAATTAAGTCTGTTAATCAAAATAAATTAAATGCCAAAATTATCTAACAAACAAAAAGGCAATGCAATTGAATAAGTTAAATTGGATATCAAGGCTTAAAAAAGGATTGTCAAGATCTTCTTCTGCAATTTCTGATGGCATAAACAATATAATATCTAAGAAAAGACTTGATGCCGATACACTTCAATCTCTTGAGGACTTGTTAATCGAAGCAGATCTTGGACTAGATTTATCGATCAGTATTATAGAAAAATTAAAATCTGAAAAATTTGAGAAGAATATTAGCGTTGAAGAAATTAAAATATTTCTATCGAAAGAGATCGAACAAAAATTAAATCCAATTTCATTACCTCTAGAAATTAATAAATCAGCAAAACCTCATGTGATACTCATGGTCGGCGTTAATGGTTCAGGAAAGACAACAACAATAGCTAAATTAAGCAATAAGTTTATTAAACAAGGGTATAAAGTTTTTTTTGGTGCAGCAGATACATTTAGAGCTGCAGCTGCCGAGCAATTAAAAGTATGGGCTGATCGATTGGATATTGAAATAATAGGAATTAATGGTGAAAAAGATTCTTCTGGTGTCGCATATGATTCCTTAATTAGAGCCCAACAACAAAACGCAGACATACTTATTATAGATACAGCAGGACGCTTACAAAATAAATCTGGATTGATGGATGAATTAGCTAAAATAAACAGAGTGTTAAAAAAAATTGATCCAAATTGCCCTCATTCCATTCTATTAACTATTGACGCAACATCTGGACAAAATGCAATTCATCAAGCTGAAGTATTTCAAAAGGTATCAAATGTAACTGGGTTAATCATAACAAAATTAGATGGAACAGCCCGTGCTGGATTTTTAATATCTATAGCTGATAAGCTTAATATACCAGTTCATGCTATTGGAGTTGGAGAAGATATTGATGATTTAAATGACTTCAATAGTAATGATTTTGCTGATATCATTGTTGGTCTAGATAGGAATAGATTGGATTAATAGAATAAACAGTTTAAAATGAAAAAAAAATCTCCACCAAAATCAATAGATCCTGATAACTCAATTTTCCTTTTATTTCACAAGATAGAACAAAAAATAAATTCTATCTTAAATTCTATACTAGAAAAATATAATATTACACCAAGACAATATCTATTATTACAAGCAATTGATTATCTAGCAGGAACAACCCAAATTGAGCTTCAGAATAAAACAAATATTGATAGAACTACAGTTAGTCATTTAGTCAAAAAACTGCTTGATAAAGAATTAATTAAAATGCAAATAAACTCAACTGATTCTAGATTAAAAAATATCAGAATTACTCCAAAAGGAAGGGTATTCACAAGGAAAATCCAAAATAAAATTGTTCTGGCTGAAGAAGAGTTTTTAAATAAGCTTAACATTGCAAAAGAAGATGGATTCCTCGAAAATTTGAAGAAAAAAATTAACGAATAGAACATGTTGTCGTGTTAATTATTTTCTTAATTCCATAATTTCCTTAGCATTCGCAATAGTTAATGGACCAACATATTTTTTTAAAACAACTCCGTTGCCGTCTACGACAAAAGTTTCTGGAATTCCATAAACGCCAAGATTAATAGCTGAAATACCATCACTATCAATGCCTATATAACTGTAAGGGTTTCCTAAATCAGAAAGGAAACGAGAAGCATTTAATAATTTATCCTTATAATTAATACCAAATATAACAATTCCATTGTTCCTTAAAAACATTAGAACCTCATGTTCAGCCCTACAAGGAGTACACCATGACGCCCAAATATTCACTATAGATAATCGACCTTTCTTTAAATCATTAGTAGAAAAACCTGGAGTCAGAGGCATTAGATTTTCTTCTCGATTAAACGTGATATCAGGAAAATCCTTACCAACATAAACTGAAGGCACCGATGATGGGTCTATAATTTTTAACGAATTGAATAATATTGCAATAATTATTACCGCTAGAATTACTGGAAGCGCATAGATTAAGGAAAATTTACTCTTTAACATTTTATTATACATTTCGTAATCATTGAATATCAATTTGAGAAAATTTTTGCTTTAGTTTTTCTAAAGTATTTTTTTTTCTTATTAGATTAATCTTAAAATATAAAAATAAGGAAATAAAGAGTAATCCTGTAATTAAATAAGAAGAGGTGATAAAATAAATATATTCACTTTGCACAATTATTCTCCTAAAAATATTCATTTAATCATTAATATCATTTATTCTTTTTTGATTGATAGCCCTAATTTTATTTTTTATTAATTCTATTCTCATTGAGAGAAGTAGTAGGTATAAAAATAAAATAGAAAAAGCAAAAAACATTATAATCAAAGGGTACAACATCGATGAATGTATTGATGGGCCGTCAATTTTCAAAATACTAGCAGGCTGATGCAATGTATTCCACCAATCAACTGAAAATTTAATTATTGGTATATTAATAAAACCAATTATTGCATAAATCGCGGCTATTTTTTCAGATTTCATTGTAGTATTTTGAGTTCTTAAAAGTAAAATATAACCTATATAAATAAAAAATAAGAACATAACTGACGTAAGCCTGGCATCCCATACCCACCAAACACCCCACATTGGCCTACCCCATATAGCACCAGTCAACAATACATTTAATGTAAATATCAACCCAATTGGCGCTGCAGATTTTGCTGCAATCGCAGTAATTGGATTTCGAAAAATTATCGTAGTCATGCTCATCAATGCTATGAACGAATATATCAATAAGGCCATCCATGCAGAAGGCACGTGGATATACATAATTCTGACCATCTCTCCCTGTTGATAGTCGATTGGTGCAATTACTAAACCCCAATAAATTCCTACAATAAATAGGACTAAAGAAAACAACCCAATGAATAGAATTATTTTTTCTGAAAGTTTATTAAAATTAGTTGGATTAATTAAGCTTATCAAAATTCTTTCCTAAATTTAAATTTATTTAAAGACAACATCTATCTTTTTTTCTTAAAGTCAACATGAGTTTGATCTTAGTATCAGAGAAATAAGAAAAGGAGATAATGCAATTGATAACATAGAGAATCCAGATATTAGCATTACTGAAACTGAATAACTATTAACTCCTATAACATTATTGCTAATGGCTGAAATACCTAAAATAATCAACGGTATATAAAGAGGTAAAATTAAAATGGTTATCAATATGCCTGATCGCTCCATGCCAAGAGTAAGCGCAGATCCAACCGCTGCTATGAATACAAAAGCTGGGCTACTAATGAAAATTATAAATATAATGGGCAATATCAGATCCATTGGTATATTTAGAAGTATGCTCATAATTGGTATTACTATAATTAGAGGTAACGTTACAGATAACCAATAAGCAAATACTTTACATATAATTATAATTTCGAAGATAGCACTATCCGTGATCATAAAATCCATAGTGCCATCAATATAATCGTCTTTAAATAGACGGCTGATAGTAAGAAGTGTTGTGAGTAAAAATGCGATCCATAATAACCCGGGCGCAACTTTTGGTAAAATGTCTATATCCGATCCGATGCCAATAGGCAAAATGGAAACAATAACCAAAAAAAAACCAAAACCCATAGCAATATGATCACCATCTTTATAAGAAATTAAGAGGTCACGCTTTATTATCGCTAAGTAAGTACCCATAATCTATATCACTCAAAGACTCAATAAAATTTGATTACCAAACTTTAGATCTGTATGCGTTGTAATTATTATTAATTTACCTAAATTTATATGTTTCTCAATTAATTTTTTTACTACTATTTGAGATTCGCTATCCAAACCTACCATTGGCTCATCAAGCAACCATATCAACCTTTCTGCAAGAAAGACTCTAATGAGAGATAATTTTTTCATTTGACCGTATGACAACAATCCAACTGATATGTCAGATAAACTATCAAGCTTCAATTTAATCAATAAATCTTTATTTATTTCTTTTTTATAATAACGCCCCCAAAATGTTATATTTTCTTGAACCGTCAACTCATTTTTAATTGCTAATTTATGACCAGAATAATTACATTGATGCAAATAATCTGTCTTTTCGTCAGTTTCATTAAAGAAAGAAATATTTCCAGATACTGGCTTTAATAGACCGGCGATCGATCTTAAAAGTGACGTTTTCCCCGAGCCATTCGAGCCTCTAACGATAATAGGCTTGTATGATTCTAAAAAAAAAGACAGGTTTTTGAATAAAAATTTATCTCCACGCTCTAAATGTAAATTGTCTATAATCAACTTCATTTATTAATTATCCAATTTTATAATTATTATTAATTTAGAAATTTTCTATACATTTTTAAAAAATTAGACACATACATACTCAAATATAAGTTCTTAATATCGCCGAATTAATAATGTACCGACATAGGATCAAGAGGCTTTTCTATTGGTGGAGTAAAATTGGTAAGATCAATCCCTTCTATTGCATCCCTATATTCTTCTATACTTGGCGTTCTTCCAAGAATTGCGGAAAGGACTACGACTGGAGTTGAAGCAAGTAAAGATTCACCCTTCTTTTCTGAAGAATCTTCAACCACTCTTCCTTTAAAAAGTCGCGTTGATGTGGCAAGAACAGTATCCCCTTTAGCGGCTTTTTCTTGGTTTCCCATACAAAGGTTGCATCCAGGTCTCTCTAAATATAATATATTCTCGTATTTTACACGCGCAACATCCTTAGGCAAAACATCATCGAATTCAAAACCAGAATACTTTTGCAAAATACTCCAATCACCTTCTGCCTTTAATTCATTAATGATATTATAGGTTGGTACGGCAAGCACTAAAGGCGCTTTAAATTCAACGCTCCCAGACCTCTTCTCAAGATTACGTAGCATGTGAGCAACAATTTTAACATCACCTTTGTGGATCATGCAGGACCCGACAAAACCTAAGTCTACCTTTTTTTCAGCTTTATAGTATGAGATTGGTCTTATTGTGTCATGGGTATAGCGCTTGGATATATCCATATTATTAACATCTGGGTCAGCAATCATCGGCTCATCTATTTTATCTAGGTCTATAACTACATGCGCAAAATACTTGGCATTATCGTCCGGTGCTAATGCTGGTTTCTGCCCTGATTTAATTTCTAAGATTCTTCTCTCAGCAATATTCACCAAGTTGTGAAGCATTTGTTTATCATTTTCCATACCTTGATCAATCATGATATTGATACGGTCTTTTGCAATTTTAAGAGACTCCACAAGAGTACCATCTGCAGAAATACAAATAGATGCTTTTGCCTTCATTTCAGCGCTCCAGTCTGTAAAAGTAAAAGCTTGGTCTGCAAGCAATGTCCCCGTATGAACTTCGATAACACGTCCTTGAAAAACATTGTCACCAAATTGCTTCAGCATTTGTGATTGTGTTGCATGAACAACATCACGGAAGTCTACATGATTTACCATTTTACCTTTGAATGTTACCTTTACTGATTCAGGTATCTGCATCGACGCTTCCCCAGTTGCAAGGGCGAGAGCAACGGTTCCAGAATCGGCACCGAATGCAACTCCTTTAGACATACGAGTATGAGAGTCTCCACCGATTATTATTGCCCAATCATCAACCGTAATGTCATTCAGAACCTTATGGATAACATCTGTCATGGGATGATAAACGCCTTTTGGGTCCCTACCTGTAATAAGGCCAAAATTTTGCATGAATTTCATTAATTTAGGGGTATTTTCCTGTGATCTTAAATCCCAGACTGAAGCCGTATGACATCCTGATTGGTAGGCGCCATCTACGGTTGGTGAAATAATTGTCGCTGCCATAGACTCTAGCTCTTGCACTGTCATTGGACCAGTTGTATCCTGAGATCCAACAATATTTACTTTCACTCTAGCATCCGATCCTGCGTGCAGAATGTTACCCTTTTCTACACCAAGAGCATTCGCATTGAAAATTTTCTCAACAGCGGTAAGACCTTGCCCTGGATTGGACACTTCTTTCGAAGGTGCGAATGCAGATTTTAGATCAATACCTAGTGTTTCACAGGCAAAATTTTGTAGCTTTGTACCAAAGACAATTGCGTAAGAACCTCCAGCTTTGATAAATTCTACTTTTTGAGGGGTAAAAGATGAAGAAATATCAACAAGCTCTTTATCCCCTTTTTCATTATAGAGTTTTTTATCTTTTGTATTAATCTTAAGAATAGTTCCCGTTTCAACGGAATATTTTTGTTCAAGAACAGCAGTATCGTCATTATTCATAATTGGATTACCATTGGCATCTAATTTTTTTATCCAATTCTTTAGATCTATACCAATACCTCCTGTCACACCCACCGTTGTTAGAAAGATCGGAGAAATCCCATTTGTTCCAGCAACAATTGGTGCATTGTTAACGAAAGGCACATATGGGCTAGAAGGCTTTCCAGTCCACAAGGCTACATTATTGATACCAGACATTCGAGAAGACCCTACCCCCATAGTCCCCTTCTCCGCAACTAACATAACACGTTTATCTGGATTTAATTCTTGAAGTTCTTTAATTTCAGTCTGAGCTTTCTCTGAAATAAAACATTTTCCATGGAGCTCTCTGTCAGACCGAGAATGAGCCTGATTTCCTGGAGATAACAAATCAGTTGATATATCTCCTTCTGCCGCTACATAAGTAATAACATTAATTTCTTCTTCAACATCGGGTAGATTTGTAAAAAACTCGGCTTTAGCATAACTATTTAAAATGCCTTTAGCGATTGCATTCCCTTCTTTGTAAGCACCTTTAAGACGTTCTGTGTCTTCATCATAAAGAAAAAACTGGGTTTTGAGTATTTCTGAGGCATTTTGTGCAATTAACATGTCAGCGCCCAAAGCTAGATCAAGAAGAACACCTATGGATGATCCGCCTTTCATATGGGACAGTAACTCCAAGGCAAAAGATTTAGAAATTTCTTCTATGGTATTTTCGCCAAGGATAATCTGCTTTAAAAACTTTGATTTTTCAGTTGCAGCACTCGTTGTGCCAGGCAAAATATTGTAGACAAAAAAATGCAAAGAATCTTTTCTATACTTGCTTTTACTATCCTTAATTTGTGAAATAAGTTCTTTTACTAAAGAGCCATCGTCAATTGGCTTAGGATTTAGCCCTTGTTCTTTTCTTTTTTCGATATCGTTTAGATAGGCTGTATAAAAATTCATGTTATTCCTGCGCAATTATATTGGTTGAGGCCTCAAAGCCGAGAGTTAATCTCTATCTAATTACTATAATTAAATTCAAAATGAAAGCAAGCCCCTCATCCTAGATTAGATTACCTTTTTGCAACGTATATTAAAAATTTTGCCAATTAGAAATTTACATCGAACGTTTCAGTATCTCTTGCAGATTCTGGCCAAAAACACTAATATCAGATGGTTTTTCACCATCCATAATTAATGCATAATCATATAAAATACGGGCTATTATTTCAAGGTCTTTAGATTTCTTTTTTGAAAGTTTATCTGTAAATTGTTTTATTAAAGAATGATTAGGATTAATTTCTAATATTGGTAAAGCTTTTTCAGTTCCCTGTCTTTCCATAAGAATTTTTTCTAAAGTTTTATCAACTCCTCCATCAGCAATAGATAAGCAAACAGGGCTATCAACAAGACTCTCGTTTAATCTAACGTCAGCCACTAATATATCTAAAACAGTCTTCAAGTATGGAATTGCTTCTGATAAATTTTTATTATCTTCTGAAGATTTATCTTTTTTCTTATCTTTCTCTTCGATAATTGGTATTAACTTTAATTCATCTTGTGCTTGTGAAACTTGTTTAAATGACTTCCCTTCAAAACCCAATACCGTACTTGTCCAAAAACTATCTACTGGATCCGTAAGAGTAAGAACCTCAACTCCCCTTGCCTTAAACCCCTCTAATTGTGGATTCGCATTGATCGTGTTAAGGACTTCACCAGTTATATAAAATATTGAAGTTTGATTTTCTTTTATATCAGCTACATATTGGTTGAGAGACCTAAGATCAGCCCCATGAGTTGATTGGAATCTTAATAATTTTAATAAATCGTCTCTTTTTTCATAATCTTCATAAAGACCTTCTTTTATAACGGCACCAAAATTATTCCAAACCTCTGAGTATTTAACGCTATCATCTTCAGCTAACTTAGAAAGCGTACTTATCAACCTGTTTCTAATAGCTTTCTTTATTGCAATTACAACTGAATTATCTTGAAGTACATCTCTGCTAACCGTTAATGGAATGTCGGGACAGTCTATAACGCCGCTAACAAATCTAAAGTATGAGGGAATAATGTCTGTATTTTCAGAGATCAATATCTTCTTAACATAAAGCTTGAGTTTAGATCTTTTTCCCGGATCAAATAAGTCAAAAGGCTTTGTGGAGGGTAAAAATAATAGAACATCATACTCATATCTACCTTCTGCCTTATAATGAATAGTCATTTCAGGATCGTCAAAACTTTGCGCTATGGAATGGTATAACTCAAGATATTCTTCTTTAGTAACATCAGATTTTGATTTAGACCATATAGCATTTGATGTATTTGCACTCTCCACTTCACTCAAAATGCCTTCCTTAAACTCGGCAATTTCTATTGGAAATGATATATGATCTGAATGGGTACGAATTATATTTTTTATATTTAATATATTCAAAAATTCATCCATTCCATCCCTTAAGGACAAGAATATACTGGTGCCATTACTTGTAGGAGTTTCAAAACTATTTTGTTCTATGGTAAAAGTCCCCGACCCATCTGAAATCCAAACCCACGAATCTTCTGAATCAACATTTTTTGAAATAACTTTTACTTTTTCTGCAACAATAAAAGCCGAATAGAAACCAATCCCAAATTGCCCAACCTGAGATATATTTTTTTCTTCTTCTTTTATCCCATCGACGAATTCTTTGGTTCCTGACTTTGCAATTGTACCCAAATTATCAATCATCTCCTGTCGGCTCATCCCAATGCCATTATCAGAAATAACCAATTCATTATTCTTACTATCTACTGTAATATGAATTTTTAAATTGGAAGAGCTTTTAACAAGCCTATCATTTGTTAAGGCCTGGTAACGAAGCTTATCACAAGCATCGGAAGCATTTGATATCAATTCTCTTAGAAAAACTTCTTTATTCGGATACACAGAATGAACAAGAATATCTAATAGTCTAGATACTTCTGCTCCAAATTGCTTTTTCTCTTTTTTGTTTTTCTTTATATTGCTAGTTTTTTTAACCATGTTTTACCTTCTGGAATAAATCAATTAAAGTTATGTATAGTATAAAAATTATTTTTTTCAAATTATATTTATACTATGGTAGGATATAGAAAATTATCTTTTATAAGGAGATTTAATTGAATAAAAGAAATATATTACAATTATCAAATTATAAACACAGTTCAAACAATAAAAATTTTATACCTAGATTTATCTCATTTACAAGACGAGAGTTAAGTCTCATTTTATCAGTATACGGAAGAAAAGTCGCATCCGGTGAGTGGAAAGATTATGCAATTGATTGCCTTCAGGACAAAGCAATTTTCTCTGTTTTTAAAAATTCCCACGAAGTCCCTACTTATATGATAATAAAAGATCCAAATCTTTCGAAGCTTCAAGGCGCTTATATTGTTAGATCATCAAGTGGCCATATCTTAAAAAGAGGGCATGACCTAGAAAACGCTCTACAAATTCTAGAAAAAGCAAAAAGATTCAGAGCATTAGGTTAAGCTTCCTTAGAAAATAATTATCTTCTGTTACCAAATAATTGTAAAAGCAATATAAACATATTTATAAAGTCTAAATAAAGCCTTAGAGCGCCCATAATAGCTTTACGACCTGATACTTCCTTACTATCTCCTGCATGATACATTTCTTTTATTTGTTGAGTATCGTAAGCTGTTAATCCTGCAAATACTAGAACACCAATAACCGATATAGCAAATTGCATAAAACTTGAGCCAATAAAAATATTAACAATCGAAGCAAGTATAATACCAACTAAACCCATAAATAGGAACGAACCCCAACCAGAAATATCTTTCTTGGTTGTGTAACCATAAAAGCTAAGAGCTCCAAAGGTTGCTGATGTTATCAGAAATACTCTCGTAACACTATCGCCGGTATACACAAGAAATACATACGACAAAGATAAGCCCATTAAACCAGAAAATATCCAAAACGCTATTTGTGCTGTACTGGTACTCATTCTAGATATTCTTGCACTTAAATAAAAAACCATTCCAATAGGCGCAAGCATTACAACCCATATTAAAGGAGATTGGGCTATTGAATAGTAAACTCCTGTAGAGGCTCCCAAAAATGCGACAATCGCTGTGATCAATAGGCCTGACGCCATATAATTATATACACGCATCATATAAGATCTTAATCCTTGGTCAATTTCTGACAAATCAGACACTAGTGTTTTATTATAAATTTTTGGTTTCATTTTATTTATTCTCTCTTTAAAATAAAAATTATTAAACATATTACTCTATATAATATGTTGTACTATCATAAAAATTTCAAGTAAAATTAAATTATATATTTATCATAATCAAAGAAAAATGTTATAAATTTATTAAAATAAAAAATAATTTCATTAAAAATAAATTTTTTTATTTTATAGTATTTTTTATAAGAAGGGCTCTAAAATGGATATTAAAAGCGAACTAAGCTCTCTAAGCAATTGGACAAAAATACGTGAATCATCTTCTATCCAAAGGAAAATTAAATTTAAAAATTTTAAAGAAGCCTGGAATTTTATGAATCTTGTAGCAGAAAAAGCTGAAGAACTCGATCATCATCCAGAATGGCTAAATGTCTATAATAGAGTAGAAATCATTTTAAGTACTCACGATCAAGGTGGAATAACTACCCTTGACATCAAGCTAGCAAAATTTATTGATAGCATTTCTTAACAACAACAGAATAATAAACAATATGAACAATACATTTATACACCCCAATAGATTAAGAGGTTACTTTTCAATCGGTGCAGAAAATATATCTAAACCAATGAATTTAGGGAATTTATTTAGATCTGCCCATGCATTTGGTGCGAATTCAGTTTTTACAATCTCACCACATAAAAAAGTATCCAATAATATGCAGGCTATGAATAAGTCGGATACATCAAAGTCTACCGAACATCTTCCTTATTATGAATGGGAATCAGTTGAGAAAATGCAAATTCCAAAAGGATGCGAAATAGTAGGAATTGAGCTTCTCGAAGATGCTAAAGAATTGCCAAGCTTCAGACATCCCATGAGGGCAACTTATGTTCTTGGTGCTGAAGCAGGATCCCTATCTGAATCGATGATAGAGCGTTGCGATCACATTATAAAAATACCAACTACTTTTTCAATTAATGTCGCAATAGCTGGAGCAATCGTAATGTATGACAGAGTAAGGAGTCTTGGAAAATTTCCTAGACCTCCAGTTACGTCAAGAGGAATAGAAGAAGAAATATCCGAACATCTTTACGGAAAATCAATAAATTTAACCCATAATAGATAATTAAAGGAGCTAACATGTTAAAAAAAGTAATAACGTTAATTTTATCTATATTTATTCTTATGGTTAATATAAACCCCAGTCTGGCTGAACCTATTCTCAAAGGCAAGTATGGTGATTGGAATGTTTTTATTAACCCTGACACCGACAGTCAAATGTGCTTCATAGCTAGTAAACCAATAAAACAAATACCTTCATCAAAAAGCTGGGACCCAACTTTCTATATAACAACATTTGGTGAAGCATCCAATGAACCAAGTGTGAGCGCTGGTTATAATTATAAAAACGAAACGCAAGCAAGTATAAAAATATTAGAATACACATTCCTATTGTCAACCAATGGACAGGGAGCTTGGCTTGGAACGGTAAAAGAAGAAGAAAAATTAATTGATGCTATGAAAAAAGGGGCTTCAATGGTAGTAAAAGGTGAATCAGAATTCAATACATTGACTACAGATACCTATTCGCTTAAAGGGGTAACAAGAAGCATTCTAGAAATGAATAAATTATGCCCAATCAAATAAAAAATATTTAAACCCATGCAACAGGATATAAATTTAAATAATGGATTAAACTCATCAGAAGCTGTCGGTAATCTGGACCCTCTGTACGGCATTAGTCGCGAAGACCTGTTATTAAATTTATCTTCTCTAGATATTATACCTGACAAGCAAATACCAATGCGTATCAAGCAATTGTGGAATTGGACTTATGTAAACGGTGTTGATAATATCAATTCAATGCAAAATATATCAAAACCAATCAGAGATAGATTGAAAGATATATACACATTGCATAGACCGAAAATTGTTACAGAACAAAAATCTTCAGACGGTACCGTCAAATGGTTAATAGCTCTAGAAGATAAGCTTGGAAATTCAAGTGGCAATGAGATTGAAACAGTTTATATTCCAGACGGGAAAAGAGGAACATTATGTTTGTCTAGCCAAATTGGATGTACATTGAATTGTTCATTTTGTTTCACAGGGACCCAAAAACTTGTCAGGAATTTATCTACTTTTGAAATATTATCTCAAATCTTAATTGCTAGGGATAGGTTGGATGATTGGCACAAAAACAATTTGAATGGACAAAGAAAGATTACAAATATTGTTATGATGGGGATGGGAGAACCTCTTTATAACTTTGAAGCTGTCAAAAATGCTTTACTAATTGCTTCGGATGGAGATGGTCTGGCAATCTCAAAACGTAGAATTACTTTATCAACTTCAGGTGTTGTGCCAATGATTGAAAAAGTTGCAACAGAAATTGGGGTAATGCTTGCTATATCATTGCATTCGGTATCGGATGAAATTAGAGATAAATTGGTACCTATAAATAAAAAATATCCTATAAAAGAATTATTAAAAGCCTGCAAAAATTTTCCAGGTTTAAAAAATTCTAGTAGAATTACATTTGAATACGTTATGCTGAAAGACATTAACGATAGTGAATATGACGCAAAAAAATTAGTAAAAATGTTAGAAGACATCCCTTCAAAAATTAATATAATTCCATTTAATCCATGGCCAGGATCTAATTATAAATGCTCTGATTCTAAGCAAATTAAAAAATTTGCAGATATATTAAACAATGCTGGGTTTTCTAGTCCTATTCGTAGACCGAGAGGTAGTGATATAATGGCCGCTTGCGGACAATTAAAATCATCAAGCGAAAGAATCCGCACTAATAAAATAATTAATGAATTTTAATCTATTTTATATTAATTATAACAATATTCGATAAATTTGGTGGTAGAAGATGAAAAAAATAAAAAAAGTTGTATTAGCTTATTCTGGTGGATTAGACACATCTATAATACTTAAATGGTTACAAACTGAATATAATTGTGAAGTGGTGACTTTTACAGCCGATCTTGGTCAAGGAGAAGAAATAGAACCAGCCAGAAAAAAAGCAGAACTACTTGGGATAAAAGAAATATATATTGAAGATCTAAAGGAAGAGTTTGTAAAAGATTATGTATTCCCAATGTTTAGAGCCAATACTGTCTATGAGGGTCAGTATTTACTTGGCACTGCAATAGCTAGACCTTTAATAGCAAAAAGACAAATTGAAATAGCGCTAGAAACCGATGCTGACGCAGTTTGTCATGGCGCTACGGGAAAAGGGAACGATCAGATAAGATTTGAACTTGGGTATTATTCATTAAACCCCAATATAAATGTAATAGCTCCTTGGAGAGAGTGGGGATTGAGTTCTAGAAGCAAGCTGATAGAATTTGCAGAAAAAAATCAAATACCTATTCCTAAGGATAAAAGAGGAGAAGCTCCATTTTCAGTTGATTCAAATATACTACACACATCATCAGAGGGTAAAATCATTGAAGATCCTTCAATACCATGCCCAGAATTTGTATACCAAAGAACTTTATCGATCGATCAAGCAAACAACGAACCTGCTGATATTTCCATAACATTTGAAAAAGGTGACCCTGTATCTATTAATGGAGAGAGTTTATCTCCAGCTAATCTGTTGGAAAAACTTAATATTTATGGCAAAGAAAATGGAATAGGCAGACTTGATATAATTGAAAATAGATTTGTTGGAATGAAAAGTAGAGGTGTATACGAAACGCCTGGTGGCACTATACTTCTAAAAGCTCACAGGGCAATAGAGGAATTAACCCTTGATTCAGGCGCAGCTCATCTTAAGGATGAATTGATGCCTAAATATGCAAAATTAATATATAATGGATTATGGTTTTCTCCTGAAAGAATTATGTTACAGAAAGCAATTGATATATCTCAAGAATTTGTAAGTGGAACAATTAAATTGAGGCTGCATAAAGGAAATATTCTGACCTTAGAAAGATCGAGTACTAACTCATTATATGACCATGATCTAGTTAGTTTTGAGGATTCTATAAATGATTATAACCAAAAAGACGCCGAAGGTTTTATTAAATTGAATGCGCTGAGATTAAAATTAATAAGCAAGAGAAACAATAAAAAATAAACTTAATTTATTGATTAATGTTATGCTGTAGTTTTGTTGCTAGAATAGTATTTCTCATCAAACACGCAACAGTCATAAGCCCTACACCTCCTGGAACTGGAGTGATAGCGGAAACCACTTGTGTAGCAGAATCAAATTCAACGTCTCCAACAAGACGACTTTTTATTGTACCATCTTTTGTATATGATATTCTGTTCATACCAACATCTATAACAACAGAGCCTTTCTTAATCAGGTTCCCTTTAATATAATTTGGGATACCGACTGCAGCAATTATAATATCAGCATTTAATGTAAGCTGATCTATGTTAGTTGTTTTTGAATGAGCATGAGTAACCGTACAGTCTGCATTTAGCAATAATTGTGCCATTGGCTTTCCAACTAAATTTGACCTTCCTATAACTAATGCATTTTTTCCAGATAAATTAATACCAATACTCTCAAGCATTATCATACATCCTTGAGGTGTACACGGAACTAATCCGTTAATTTGATTCAACAATTTTCCTGCATTGATAGGATGTAATCCATCTACATCTTTTGCGGGATCAATTTCATTTATCACTAATTGCTTATTTATATGATTGGGTAATGGAAACTGTACTAAGATTCCATTCAGATCATTATCATTATTTAATTTACCTATTAATTCTAATAATTCTGTTTCTTTAACTATTGATTCCAATTTATATTCAATTGACCTTATGCCAACCTCATCACATGTACGTTTCTTATTCCTGACATAAACTTGGCTTGCAGGATCATCTCCAACAAGCACAACTGCTAAGGATGGAATAATAGAATTCAATTTTAATTCTTCTATTTCATGCTTGACGTCTACTAACACAGACGCGGAAACAACTTTGCCATCAATTAATGTATATTTATTTGTTAAATCGTTCAATTTATCTGCTCTTATTTATGTTTTTCTATTATAAATTAATTATAAGCATATGAATAACATCCTTCATCAATATCAAGAAAAAAATTGCTATTACCATTGAAAAATCAAGACCACCAATATTTGGAATTCTCTTTCTTATTGGACGCAAAAGAGGATCAGTTAATTTATAAAACAAATCCCTTAACACATTAACAGCATAACTTCTTGTATCTAATATTTTAAAATGCACCAACCAAGTTAATAATGCATTTAACCCCAACAAATATATGTAAACTAATACAATCCATTGAATGAACATTAAAGTCTGATAAAACATGATAAAGCCTTCTTTTTTTATTTTGAATAAAATATAAAATACTTAAAAAATCAATAAAACCGCTTATTTATGACTTTCTTATAAGGCATTTATCAGTTTATAGAAAGTTTATTTTTTATAAAACACTCTTGCCAGAAGTATTGATATCTCATAAAGAAATATGATTGGTGTTGCAAGCATCACTTGGCTAATAACATCTGGTGGCGTTAAAATCGCAGAGGCAATAAATGCTATTAATATCGCATATTTTCTTCTTTTAGCCAGCCATTCTGCTGTTATAAATCCAGCTTTAATTAACAATAATAATATAATTGGCAATTGGAAGCATAATCCAAATGCAATAATTAATCTCATCACCAAAGACAGATATTCAGAAATTCTTGGCTCTATTTCTATTGGCAGCGTGCTTAATGAAGAATTTATTTCAAATGATAAGAAAAATTCCCAAGCAAGGGGCATCACTAAGTAATAAACAATCGAGGCCCCTAACAAAAAAAGAAACGGTGTAGCTATTATAAATGGTAATAAAACCTTTCTCTCATTTTTATATAAACCAGGCGCGATAAATCTCCATATTTGGGTTAATATAATTGGCAAAGATACAATAATAGAAATAAAGAAAGCTACTTTAATTTGTGTAAAAAAACCTTCATGCAGTGCAGTGAATATCATTCTCCCACCGCGCTCCTCTAATAGAACTGCTAATGGTTTTTGCAGAAACATGTAAACAAGATCTGAAAAACTCACCGGAGGACTGCCTAATTTAACTAAACATAAAAAGAAAATAACAAAGAAAACTAAAGCGCTAACTAGCAATCTTGTTCTTAACTCAACAAGGTGCCCGTATAAGGACATTTTTTTATCTGGGACACTGTCGTTCATAATTTATTTTCTTATACTTAAAAACGTTAATAAATTATTCCAAGAAACATACTGTGAGCATATATATTCATGGATTCTACTTATCGTCGTCGGAGATAATTTTCTTAATTTTCATTACGTCTTCTTTTATTTCTGTACCAAAATCACTATCTTTTATTTTCTTAATACTTTTTTTAATCCCATCAATATCTTTCTCATCACCAATAGATTCTAAGCCGGAAATAAATTGATTAGAAATTTTCTTTATCTTTTTTATTGAATTAAAAAACCAATTTAATGCCACTGGTAATTCTTTAGGGCCAATGACGACAAGCAATACCAATGAAATTATCAAAAATTCTTGCCAACCAAGATCAAACATAAGCAGCTATTCCTATTTGTATGACTTTTAAACCGAATCTTTTTTCTTATTTTTCTTACTTTTGTCATCTTCTAGTGCATCAGATTGATCTTTATCCTTAATGCCTTCCTTAAAATTTTTAAATCCAACGCCAATGTCACCCATTAATCTAGAAATTTTACCTGGTCTTGCAAATAATAAGACAACAATCAGACCGACCACGAGCCATTGCCATATACCTGTAATACCCATTTTATTATTCCTCTTATATATATTATATATTTAAATTGTTATTTTTAAATATAGCGTTTCATTATATACTAATTATTAGCACAAAATTTGACAGTTTATATTAACTGACAATTTTCAAAAAAATTACTTTGATATCTAAATTCATCTCCATTATTATTAATTATAATAATATAAAAATATACATTTAGTAAGAATAATTTTATAATAATATTAAATACACAATATTCACCTAGGTATCCTTATGTTCAATAAAATAAAAACTATTATTAGTGGCAGCAGCTCTTCACCTGAAATAATTTATAAAGATTTTACAATCATTCCAAAACCAAGAAAAGTTGATGGTTCTTGGCTTACCGTTGGTATTATTAGAAAAACTATAGATAATAGTATTCAGGAAAAAGAATTTATAAGGACTGATAACTTTGCTTCTAAACATGATGCCTCAGATTGCGCGGCTAGAAAAGCTAAAATTATTATTGATGAAATGGGTGATAAGATATTTGAAGTTGATTGGCTATAAAAAATAGTAGGCTCAATTAAAATTAATCTTTGATGTCAACTGAGCCTACTTAAGATATATTAGCTTATTTAAAGTAATCTTTATCAATTTTCATTAAAGACAAAGCGTTTAAACCGCAGATATTTTCTCTTTCCTTCTCAGATAGTCCGTCTACTTGATAAACATGTTCAACTGGATTAAACTCAGCCATATCAAAAGGATAGTCTGTACCAAGAATTATACGATCAGACCCAAATCTACTAATTAAGTAACTAAGTTGTTCTTTAGAAAAAACTAATGTGTCAAAATAGAATTTTGATAAATAAACACTTGGTTTTTGATGAATCTTATCACGACAATCAGGTCTTGCCCCATATGCATGATCCATACGTGCCGAATAATGTGATGCAAAAGCACCTCCGTGACTTAGTACAAATTTTAAATCAGGAAACATCTCCATTACACCGCCAAAAATTAGATAATGAACACCAACTGTTGTATCGAGCGGATTACCAATAATATTCATCATATGATGCTTGGCTAACCTTGGGCTAGAAAAAGACGAAGGATGAATTAATATAGGTATATCGAGTTCTTGAGCAGCTTCCCAAAAAGGAAATAATCTAGGAGAATCCAATTCTTCAGTCTCGGTAACTCTTGCGCCTATCTGCAAACCCTTAAACCCAAGCTCATTAATACACCTTTTCATCTCTTTAATTGCTAAGTCTGTATCCTGCATCGGAACAGTACCTAACCCAACATGAGAACCTTTATAATCCTTAATATTGTCAGCTATCCCGTCATTAACAATTTGACTAGATTCATGGCCTAAAGAAGGATCTGTAGAATAGTAAAACTGGCGTGGCGCGCAAGATACTGCAGCCACATCTACTTGCATATCTTTCATATCTGGTAGGCGACGATCTATATCAATTAAATAAGGCGCTCTTTCTTGATGATGCTTTAAAGTTTGTTGCTTTGACGCTTCATCAGCAAACCTTAATTGTACATTAGAATCATCGGGTATTTGACTTCCAATTAAATCATCGGCTGCCGTGATTCTCATATGAATATGAAAATCCACAGTTGTAGTTTTTGGACGAGGACTATCTTCCAGATGGTCTCTTCCTGCAGTAGGGCCATATGGTTTCATTGGTATATCGTGTTTCATTATATAATCTCCATAATTTATTAATATAACAAGGATATATTACATATATAGTAAAGTAAATTATGAACTTCAGAGCTTTTCCGAAACATATTAAAAGTGCATTTATCAGGACAACAAAAGAATAATATTAATTAACTATTGGATAATAGATCTTGTAACAATATATCCTGCACAGGCTGAAAAACCTGTAAGAATAGTGCCCCACAGTATATCAACAAAAGTTATAATTATTGGCCAGTTCTTTACTGTTGAATAATTAGTCATGTCATAAGTTAAGTAAGCAAAAAATCCAAATAAACTACCGTATATCAGTGCAGTGCTTGCTGAATTTATTTTAAATGCAGGTGAAATAGCAAAAATAACAATACCAATTACATATATTAAGTAAAAAATACCAGCAGCAATAAAGTTTGGTTTTTCGGCTAACAGATAACCTAAATTATTAAAGTAAAATTTCTTCGCAACAATTCCCAACCATATGGCATCTATCGATAAAAATATTAAAGCTGTTATAAAATATGATATTAAATATTTTTGCATTTAATTTACTCCTTATTTCCTATACGACATACATTAAGAAAAAGATCAATTATATGATCTATAGAAGAATGTAATTCGTAATAGTAGTAACTTCACAATGGATATTAAATGATTAAAAAAAAAATAGCAATAATTGGCTCTGGAATATCCGGGCTATCTGCGGCTTGGCTTCTATCAAAAGATCATGAAGTAACAGTATATGAAAAAAATAATTATGCCGGAGGACATGCTAATACAGTCAAGGTACCAACAGATGACGGTGATGTGTTTGTTGATACCGGATTCATAGTTTTCAATAAAAAAAATTATCTAAATCTAACAGAGTTGTTCAAAAAACTTAATGTTAAAATCCATAATACTATAATGAGCTTTTCCCTATCAGTAGATAATGGGAGCTATGAATATTCAGGTTCTGGAGCATTAGGATATTTTGGTCAATTTTCTAATATTATAAACCCGTATCATTGGTATTTACTCTATGAAGTAAATAGATTTTTTTCTAATGCTGAGAATAATGTAAAAAAATATAGCAAAGATATTACAATCGGTAGTTTTTTAGAAAATGAGAAGTATTCACAAATATTTATAAAAAGACATATACTTCCGATGGGAGCTGCAATCTGGTCTTCTGATCCCAATGAAATGCTCAACTATCCAGCACATAACTTTATTGCCTTCTATGCAAATCATGGGATGTTAAACTTTAAGAATAGACCATCTTGGAATACCGTTTTTAATGGAAGTAAAAACTATATCAGCAAAATTATTTCTAATTCAGATTTTGATTTAAAATTAAATACAGCAATAAAGAAAATAAAAAGAAATTCCAAGGGTGTTGAGATTATAGATATAAACAACAATACAGTAAACTTTGATCATGTAGTATTAGCTTCTCATGCAGACCAATCACTGGTTTTGCTAACCGATCCAAGCGAAAATGAGAAAAAAATATTAAGTGCATTTCGTTATCAGAAAAATATTGCAGTATTGCACAAAGATAAGAAACAGATGCCAAAAAGAAAAAAATTATGGTCAAGTTGGAATTATCTTAAAAAAAATCATAAACATTCTGAAAAATTATCAGTAACATATTGGCTAAACAATCTTCAAGAGCTAAACACAACACAAGAACTATTTATTACTATAAATCCGACTCATCGTATCCCAATTGATCTAATAATAAATCAGTATATTTATGAACATCCCATATTTGATAATAAAGCAATTCAATCACAAGAATCGTTATCTAAAATACAAGGGATAGATAATACTTGGTATTGTGGTAGTTATATGGGATATGGCTTTCATGAAGATGGCATTAAGAGTGGACTAAATGTTGCCGAATTACTTGGTTCAAGAAAACGACCGTGGTCATTTGCAGATAAATAA
>MEHZ011530394.1_pt1 | contig 57104 bp, 38 predicted proteins | sample 897221 | NCBI WGS metagenome assembly MEHZ01 (sample SAMN05514161, study PRJNA337945) | marine metagenome | isolation source: marine surface water | place: Arctic Ocean | collected 2007-12-13 | reverse complement strand
CTGCAATTTTTGTAATATAATTATTTCTGTTTAATCTATTTTTTGATAGACCCAAGTCGACTTGAGCTATTCTAATCTTCCTAATGGACAAGACCTGAACGCTGCATACGAACTCGAACTTTGCGGTGCTACCCGCTTGCTTGAGTTTGCGCCCTTGAACCTCAATGAAGCAGACTACCCCTGGTCATTCACAGTCGTCGTACCCGATGGGACAAATACAGAAATCCCTCTCGCCCTCGATGACGTTGCATGCATGTGGGGCAGCCAAGGATCTTCCTCGAGAATTTCTCTTCCAAACAGGAGTGCATGGGACACAACTCAACCAATCAAGATCTTGGTCGATGCGCCCAACCGCCCCAACATCCTTTCTGGTGATGGCTGGGGCATGACCTTCCGACTGTACCACCCTTCAGAAAATGCAAACTACACCGTCTATGATGAAGAGACATTCACGTTCGCTTTGGACGTGTTTGCAGATCCAATGGTTGAGTCTATGGAAGCATTGTCCCTCGATGAAGGGGAAGAATTTGATCTCCTCCTCACCGTCGTAAACGCTGGTACAGCGACCACTCTTGGCATCGATGTCGCGCTCGTCTGTGCTGATGCAACCATCCTTGGTACACCACAAACTGCGGAGAATGCGCCTATGATTGGCCTTCTTGGACCAGGTGAAAGCATGGTCCTCAAATGGCGAATTCAGCCCGATTCCATCGATTGGTGGCTCCAATCCATCGATTCCTCTTGCACCGCAACCGTTGATGCTTTCTATTGGGAAAAGAACGTCGTTGGAAACGATGTTCAAGTCATCGACCTCAAGGTTGAATCAACATCACCTGGTGTTTCGACAAGTTTCATTGCCCTTGTGGTTTGTTTCTTGTCTTCTTTGATCCTCCTTCGCTTAACCTCGCAAAATGAGAAGTTCAGATTGTTCGCGGTTTATTCGGGCGTGCTCGGCTTTGGTTTTGCTTTCCACCTGATTGATGCATTCTACTGGGGTCCAGCCATGATTGTCTTCGTTGCCCTCTGGATCTGGAGATTGAGTTGGACGAGTACGGAAGAATTCAAGATGATTCACGAAGATTACCAGCGTGCTCGTCGCGGTGTCTCAACAATGTACGCCGATCACTTCGATGCACTTCGGGACAGTCGCCGTCAGTTGAGTGTCATTCTCGCCGTCCCAGTGCTTGGGTTTGTGGCTGTTGTCCTCGGATTGCCACCGCAAATCTCCAACGACAAGACGAACATGGTGTCAGTCCTTGTCTACATCGCCGTCGTGATGTTGGGTGTCTGGTTGATCATTCGCCGAGCAGACCGAGCCTATGGCAACCTCTACGGGCGCCTCACCGACATCGAAGTCAAGGCCACACGCATTGAGCGTGACCTTGGCGATCCAGCTCGCTTGTTCAACGAATTGGCAGGCGACGGGTTGAATCTGGAGGACATCTTTGGTGATGTCTCTGGAAACGCAACCGTTGGCTCTATGCTCAGTGCAGAAGTACCATCAGAGGAGGTGAATGACGATGCCTAAGCAAGACATTGACATCATCGATGACCCCGATATAATCCTCGATGACATCGGTGAGGAGTTCGAGGTTGAGGTCTCTGAAATCGATTCATCTTTGACGGCTGCTGCAGAACTCTCTGAAGGTTCAGTGGAGGAAGCCCGGGCCGCCATCGCCGCAAGCAAAGATTCGGCCGACCGATTGATCACTGCCTCCCGTGAATTGGAATCCCTTGTGTTTGGAGTGACTCAGGACGAGAACAACTCTCTCGCAGGCACAGAAATTGACATCTCTGATGCCAAACAATTCCTCGGTTCCCACAAGTTGTCCAAAGCCAAAAAATCCGTTCTGAAGGCTGAATTATCTCTGGCGAACCTCGAAGAGGATGTTCTCTATCTTCGTCGAAACATTGCCATGCTCCATCGTCTCTTGACTGAGAAGAAAATCAGTGAAGAAGAAGTCGAAACGATTCTCATCCGCTTGCATTCAGCCACGGGAGCTGCCGAGATTGGAGACGTGAACGTCGCTGCTGGCGAAGTCGAGCATCTCGTCGATGATTTGATTGGTGGCAACACCTCGACGCTCAATCCTTTCCTCTTCCGACATTTCTGGCTTGGTTTGGACACGCGATGGCCAGCCGGTGGAGACGAAGGTGTTCTCATCGTGCGAATCATCAACGATGGTCCAGTTGCTATGCCGAACATGCGGCTCGCTCCCCCAGTCCCTGAAGGGTGGTCATGTGTGCCATCATCCGTGGATTTGCCAGTTATCGCACCCGGTGGTAACCTTCCACTTCGTTTTGAAGTCAAAGCAAATCGCCGCTACGGTGCAGACGAAATCCCCCTGTCACGAAAACTCGCAATTTCCACTTCCTACGAGATGCGAACCGGAGAGATCACCGCAACCATCCGTGCACAAAACCGGTCCATGGAACCACTGGAAGACATTGTTCTTTCCCCTTGGATACCCCCCGGTTTCACAACAGATTCCGTGCCGTTCATCAATCGACTTGCTCCTGACGAAATCGCTCATATTCGCATGCCTTTGCGCATCAACATTGGTTCAGGAGGCAACGCCTGAACCACTTCAAGTCCACCCTACATGGGGGATACAAAAAAATAAAAATGGTGAAAAATATGGAAAAAAACACGAACGAAAACAGCGATAACATCGCTGCAATTGGTATTGGTGCAATGATTGTCTTCATTGCCCTAATTCTTGTTGCGGCGGTTGCAGCAGCGGTCATTATTCAGACTGCAGAACAATTGCAACAGAATGCCCAGTCTACTGGTGAAGAAACAACCGATTTGTTGTCCTCCAAGGTCAACATTAAGGGTGCAGTGATTACAGGCGCTGGTGCAAACGAGGTCTACCTCACATTCGAACTCGCACCAGGATCTGACTCTGTTACAGCAAACACTGTGGCATGGTCGATCATATGCAGTGGTACTCCAAACGGTGACGACTATGGAACTTTCAACACCGCCGCGTTAGTTGGCGGCGGTGCTCTTGTCCCAGCTGGTGTCCTTGTACCAGGTTCGACCTACACAGTGACAATCAATGCCGCTGCTGGCCTTGCCACATGCGTGCCAACAGCAAATCAAGACCATTCATTGATGATTCAATCCGGAAAGGGTGGATTCACCTACGAATTGCTCAACTACGGTGGTAACATCGCAGCAGGCGAGGTGATTGTATGAAGTCCATCAACAATGAAGAATCTCAAAACGACACGGTTGCAGCGATCGGTATCGGTGCAATGATTGTGTTCATCGCGCTCATTCTTGTTGCAGCAGTTGCAGCAGCAGTGATTATTCAAACCGCTGAACAACTCCAACAAAACGCTCAGAAGACCGGTGAAGACACCGCTGACAACATGGCTGGTAAAATCATGATCAACTCAGCTTACGTTGACACCACCACCCCTGGAGAGGATTACCTCCTCTACATCCGCTTGGCTCCTGGTAGCGAAGCGACAACCACCACCTCCATCTCTTACCAAGTGTTCTGTGCAAACGGTGTTGCAGAAGGCGTCCTTGCGATAACTGATGTCGCTCCAATGACGACCGGTACCTTCGGAGTGGGTACAATGGCTCCTTCAACTGGATTCATTCTGACCATTGACGGAAACACTGGAGGAACTGATTGCAGTCCCGATGCAGGAATCGCTTCGGCACAATTGTTCATTCACGTTGGAAAGGGTGGCACAACCTACGAAACCCTAACCATCGACAGCACTGCAGCTGGGTCGCGAATTGTCTGATGTTCATCTAAGGGCCATGCGCCTAAATGCGCACCCTTAGAGGAGGAATTATCATGGCATGGCCATTTGGCGGTAGCGCTAGTAAGGATCACGATGAAGACGCAGCAATCACCGAAGACCGGCTCAAAATTATGGCGAACATCGCCATTGAGCAGGTCCCCCTTCCAGAAGAAGGAGAACTTGGTGAAGAAGATGCGTGGACCATCTCCCCCGGTCCTACCAAAGCACGCCTCAACAGCATCGGTAGTGTGCCGAGCGTGGCAGCAAGCCTCGCCCCGGCATCCGCCGCACCAGTCAGTTCTACGATTGACACTTCAGCGCTTGAGCGCTTGATCAGCAGCCGCCTCGACATGGTCGAGGATGTGCTCCGCAAGGTCGAGGTTCGATTCGATGAGATGCCGGCAGCACCTGCTGAAGGCGGAGCGTCGGCTGAAAGTGCAGATGGAGAAATGGACGTCCACGATGGTGACATGATTGTCACAGCCAGCGGCGAACTGATCTCAGTCTCAGGAAGCGACCGATTGAAAGAAACCGATGAAGCACCACTTGTGGAATTGTACGAAGCGCAAGCTCTCGCAGCAAACCCATTCTTGCATGCTCCTTCGCACGGGGCGACAGCATCTGGAAACAGTGTTGGCGCACCAACCGTCTCCGCCCTTTTGCTTGACCATATGTCGGGGATGGCGGCAGTCAGTTTTACTCAGAAGGCCATGGCCTCTGGTATGCTGAACGATGAAGAAGGCCGTTCTGTAATGGCAATTGTACAACTTGCTGCGCCCGGAGAGTCCGAGGCTGCACTCGATGATCATTTGCCGCACAAAGAATTGCTAACATTCTCATCGCTCGTCAGTTCTTGGCGAAGCGTGAGATCTCTTCGAGGTGAAGCCTGAAATGGCTGGCTCGGTGGGTATTGGTGGCCTCATTATTGGGGTTTCGTTGTTGGTCGTGTTTTCCATGGCCGTTCAAACGATTGGGTATCAAATGGAATCCTCCATGGATTCGCTTGAAGCCGCCGCTGAACCCATTCCGAGTTTTACCGTAGACTCCAGTGATATTTGGCCGAACGCCCTCACAGATGTGAGTGTGGCCGTTGGATCTGGTGGAGCAGGTTATTCTGCAGGTTCTTTGCTCGCATCAGCGGGTGGAATTCCTTGTGCAGGTTTTAGTGCGACGTACACAGTCGATGGTTCTGGAGCAATCCTGACCGTGGTTCTCACCAGCCCCGGCGATTGTTCCACATCCAGTCCGACGTTTTCGACGCCGACTCAAACACCCAGCAGCGTTGCCTCCTTCACCAGCACATTCCGAACACATGTCTACGCCAACCTGACCAACGATGGTCCAGTGACACTCCCTACGAGTGAGGTTTGGATGTTCATCGATGGTACGGGTGCTCAAAACCTCGATAATTCAGCCGACTTATCTCCTGCTTTGACAAGTTCAAATTGGTACTCGGGAGAATCGCTGAACCTGTTTTGGAACAAATCTGCGGTCACCCATACGCGCCTTGCCTTCACCTACGAAGGCACAACTGTTGGTACCACACTCTGAGGTTTGATTATGGCTGACGGTGGTGCATCAACATTCATTATGCTCATAACGGGTTTATTGATCTCGAGTTCAGTGAGTGCATTGCTCATTACAGAGTGGTCTGCTATGGCACGAGCAGCCCAAAAAGATCAGCAAGGGATTCAGTTTTCCAATGAACTGGGTGTAGAATTTGCGGGCGATCCGATGATGGTTGACCTCAACACATCGGCAAACCCCCAAGAAATCACCTTTTATCTACAAAACACAGGCGAACATCCTATGGATGAGTCGGTGATCGAAGTTCTCGTGAACGGTCTTGCACCAACCACCATCACACCGTTCTTGATCACCGGTACGACCTGGGACCCTGGAGAATTAGTTGCCATTCAGATTAAAGACAGCGACTATGCGACAAACGCTGATATTTCAGAGGGAGAAGATGTGCGAATTTTTGCCATTGTGACCTCGGATAGCGTCGGCGGTATGTCTTCCAGTACCACAATGAGTGTCGAGGTGAGGCTTTCTTGAAAGAAGATCCCTTTTTGACCGCCCACAAACCCAAGGAAGACGGGTTTCCCTACGACTTGGAAACCGATTCCCTGGCTGATTCCATGGGTCTGCGGTTGCCAAACCGGTCGTTGTATGTGCTTCAAGGAGCGGTCGGAGGTGGGAAATCACTGATCTCCCAACGCCTCGCCTATGGTATGGTCGAGAACGGAGTGAAGGTCCTCGTCATCACCACAGAATTAACCACAAGAGGTTGGATTGAACAAATGGAATCGATCGGATACGGCATTACCGACGCCCTTCGAGAAGGCCAATTGATGGTTTTCAGCCGCTTTGGAACCATTGCAGAAGCTCTGCCGGATGTCGGATTCAACGAACTTTTGGAATCAGAGGCCATCGCTCTTGCCGATGTTGTGATCATTGACGCAGCCAGCTCATTGATGCCTGATTCATTATCAGAAAAGGAACGCTTTGCGATGATGCAACGTCTTCGCCGTATTTGTGCCGATGGACGTTCTTTGATGCTTTGCGTCGACCCCGAAGAAATGGATCACAAACTCATGCACACACTGCGCGCATCTGCAGAAGTTGTTCTTGACTTACAAACCACCATGATTGGTGGAGAAATAAAGCGAAACATCGTCGTGACGAGATTTTTGAGAGCCGCTGGTCCAACCCAGACATCCATTGGATGGCGTGTTGAACCGAGCATGGGCTTCATCGTCGATATCACAGCGGTCAGTTGAGGAGGGATGATGAATGAGCGATGAACCAAAATTTGCCAAAGGCGACCTAAACAGCGTCATGACGGCTCACCCTCACGTAGCGGCATGGGTTCGTGATTTTGAGGCAAGGTACGGAACGCGGCCAATTTACTATGGTGAATTGGACCGTGGTGCCAAAAAAGAGCGTCCATTGAATCTAATCTACCTCGCTAAGGAACCTATTTTTATTCACATTTACGAGCCCCCTGCCGATGAAGAAGGCGGCGGTCAAGTTCTTTGGTTTGGGCTCGAACCACAACTCACTGAAGAAGAAGAAAACATCCGACGTGAATTGACAGAAACACTCCTCCAAGAGGCACCTGCGGCTCCTTCGTTCACCACAGACAATGAATTTGAAAATATTCTTCGCCAGATGGTGGCACGGTATACGGTTCTCGATACTGAACTTGGGGCAAGCCCTCGCCGTCAAGGTCGTCTGTGGGAAATGCTCGGTTTGGACGATAAACGTCTTGTCGTCAACCAAGAACAACGCACACGCCTAGAATACGTTGTGATTCGTGATCTTATTCGCAACGGTCCTCTTGAACCTCTTCTCTCTGACGAGCAATTGGAAGATATTCACTCCATTGGTCTCAAACACGTCCACATGGATCACAAGGTGTTTGGCATGGTCACCTCCAACATACGGTTCCGCGACCGTGAGATGCTTTCACGTTTCCTTCGTGCCATGTCAGAGCGTATTGGCCGTCCTGTTTCGGATAACAAACCAATCATCGATGGAGCACTTCTCGATGGTTCTCGTATTAACATCATTTTCTCTGACGACGTATCGATGCTCGGTCCGTCGTTCACCATCCGTAAGTTCGCGGAAGAAACCATTTCAATCACTCAACTCATTGCTTGGGGGACCATCTCTTCTCAGGTGGCAGCTTACATCTGGATTTGCCTCGAATACGGTATGTCTGTTCTTGTGTCGGGGGAAACCGCATCCGGAAAGACGACAACCCTCAATGCAATTCTACCATTCATCGACCACAATGTAAAGATTTACTCAGCGGAAGATACGCCTGAAGTAAAGGTCCGACACAAAATCTGGCAACGCTTAGTGACACGCTCTTCAAAGAATGAAGAATCTCGTGTAGAGATGTTCGATTTACTCAAAGCTGCACTGCGAAGCCGTCCACGATACATCATTATTGGTGAAATTCGTGGTGTTGAAGGGGCGACCGCTTTCCAAGCAATGCAGACTGGCCACCCAGTGATTGCAACATTCCACGCATCGTCCATCGTCAAGATGATTCAACGGTTTACTGGGGATCCGATCAATGTCCCGATTCGTTTCTTCGATAACTTGAACTTCGCAATTTTCCAAGAAGTTGTTGAAGCCCCAGGAGGAGGGATTGCTCGCCGGGTGACCGGTATTGACGAGGTCATTGGTTACAACAAGCACAGCGATGGTGTCCTGACCCGTGGTATGTTTGAATGGGACCCTGTCAAGGATAAGCACTACTTCCGAGGTATGTTTCAAAGCCACTTGCTTGAGAACAAAATCGCAGCTATGGCTGGTTTCGCCAATAAACGTGACATCTACGATGAGATGCTCAAGCGTGCCGCCGCCCTCCAACGGATGGTCGACCGGGAACTTACCCACTACGACGATGTGTTCGATTTACTCGGGATTTACTACAACAGCGGATGGGACCACTTCGATCGAGCGGTCGATTCTTGGAAGGGTATAAACCACGATTGAGGGATGAAAGATGCAGCGAATGTCGATGTGGCAAATCGCGTTACGGCGCCTTGAAATGCCCATTTTGAAATTCATTACCATTTTTGTGGGCGGCTCTGCCTTCGTCGGATTTACTCTGGCGCTCATTCTCATCTCGGTGTCTGGTGGACTCGCCGAAGGAGCGTTGTTCTCAGGTTTTTCTGGTCTTCTTCTTCTTCTTGTTCTCCCCCTGCTTTCAGGTGGCGCAGCAATCGTATTTCCGCTGCTTGACGTTCAACGTTCTGCCGCCCTCATCGAAAAGGAAATGCACATGTTCATCACTCGGATGGGTATTCTTGCTCTGGGTGAGATCGGAGCGCAATCTATCTTTGACATTCTAAAACAAATGCGAGATTACGGCGAACTTGCTGGTGAAGTTCAACGGATTGAAACCCTGGTCGACAAGTGGCACACCTCACTTCCTGAAGCATCTCGTATTGTAGCTCAGCAGAGTCCGAGTCCTCTGTGGGCTGATTTCCTTGATCGAATGGCGTTTTCCATCGAAGCAGGTCAACCGATTGATGAGTTTATGAGATCGGAACAAGAGACCATTGCTGAGCAATACACCACGTTGTACGATACTCGACTGGAATCCGTTGACGCAATGAAAGAAATCTACGTTTCTCTGGTGTCAGCGGGTTTGTTTGGCCTTGTGATTGCTGGCATCCACCTGGTGTTGTTTGAAGTTGGTTCTCCAAGTGACGCTCCGATTGAGGTTGCAAGTCGACTGCGTTTCCTCTTACTGGCAGGTCTCATGTTCACAGTTGTCCAGATTGGAGGTGTCCTCTCGTTCAACTCAACCATTCCCGAAGACCCAACATTCGCTCGGGATGAGATGGACACACCATTTCGAATTAATTTCTTGAGGGCCTTAATCGGTGCCAGCCTCATCTCGAGCATTTTACTCATCACCACCATTGTGGTGATTATTGCTTCTTGGCGAGAGGTCAGCACGCAGTGGGACCGGTATGGTTTACTGCTCGTTGCAGCCCCTCTTTCTCCGATGCTCATCCCTGCTTTTATGGTCAGCCGGGAAGAAAGTTCAGTTCTTCGTCGAGACGAAACCTACCCCGACTTCATCCGTGCTTTGGGTGGAACCGCTCAAGCACGTTCTGCCGAGCCTTCTGCTACCATCAAAGCCCTCCGTGGCATTGATTTTGGTGTTCTTGATAATTCCATTGACCGCCTCGAAAAGCGTCTCTCTACGAGGATCGATTCAGACCGGGCATGGGATTATTTCACAGCTGATACGAATTCAGCCGTTATCTCTCGCTACACCCGAATCTACATTGAAGGTTCACAATCCTCAGGCCAACCCGCAGCGACCGCAGAAATGGTTTCTCGTTCCGTTGGAAACCTTCTCTCTCTTCGTCGCCGTCGTGCCCTTTCAGCCAGCACAATGCGGGGGACCGCACTTGGTTTGTTGATTGCCACGGTGACCAGCCTTAACGTCACCATCGCCATCGTTTTGAAACTCGGCGATTCGATTGCTGGCGTGGCTGAAGGGTTTGTTGACACCGATGTTTCAGCCCTTTCCCGATTCGGTTCGGACCTTGCACTTCCAGTGATGGAAGATGCCTCTGCAGTCGGTGAGAACATTCGTATGTTCAAGGTGATCGTATCCATCTTAATTCTCTTCCAAGTCGCAGCAGTTTCGACGATTTCCAACCGCTTGCGTGGTGGTGGGAGAACAGCGGCTCTTGGGCAATCCATCCAACTGCTTTGGGTCGCGGGAATTACCTCCTTCATGACTTCAGTCGTACTTGAGGGTGCTTCTGGTATCTTCGGAGTTTGATGCTTCTTCTTGGCAAATACCATAACCAGCCTTTGAATTGGGCAAGGTATGCAAGCCCTTCCTCCACCACCCGGCCCTGCCGCTCAACCCGTACCTGCACCGGTTTCTCCCTACCAACCAGCAAAAGGGTTTGACAAGGCAAGTTTGTCGTATTCTTTTGAACGATGGTTGATGATTGGAATCATTCTCATCCTTGCAGCAGCTCTGTTCTCTGAAGTTGTCACCATGTGGGGTCCACCCGATGTTCCTTCCGATGAACCAACTTTGGAGGACATGTCTGAGTACGCTTCGGACCTCGATGGGTTCAACGATCTCAGTAGGGTCGTCACTTCGTTGGGTTCAATGCTTCAAACCGTAGGTTTGGGTCTCATTGGCTATGCGTTGCTACGCGAAGCCCACAGCAGTCATCACGAGCACACAGCGCTACGAGTGACAGCGTTGATCCTCGGAGTTCTTGTCATCTCTAACTTGGCAGCCCGTAGTTTGAACTTGGTATGATCAACGTCTTGCTTCTTCTGCGATTCGTTTCTTGGTCGTGGACCATGAGCAGATTGGGCATTTTGTCAAGTCATGGCGGCGTGCTGGGCAATATTCCCGCCCAAAGAAGATGATTTGCAAGTGGAGCTTATTCCATAGGTGCTTTGGAAATACAGCCTTCAGGTCCCGCTCAGTACGTTCAACGGTTGTCCCGTTTGAGAGACCCCATCGTGCGCCAAGTCGGTGTATGTGGGTGTCAACAGGAAACGCAGGGATACCAAATGCTTGTGCTAAAACAACGCCAGCGGTCTTGTGACCGACACCAGGTAAGGCTTCCAATGCTTCGAAGGTATCAGGAATGACGCCATCATGGCGTTCAACCAAGAGTTCGGACAACCGTTGAATGTTCTTTGCCTTCGTAGGGGCTAAGCCGACTTGTCGGATGTCGTTGAGGATTGTTTCAACGGGTAATGCCGCCATCAATTGCGGTGTGTTTGCTTTGGCGAATAAGGCCGGTGTGACTTCATTCACCTTGAGATCTGTGGTTTGAGCGCTCATCAACACCGCTACGAGCAATTCAAAATGGTTGGTGTGGTCAAGCGGAACGGGTGTTGTGGGGTAAAGTTCCTCGAGCATCGAGGCAATACGTTTTGCTTTCTCCATGCGTTTCAAGAAGAATCACCCCTCAACAGGAGAAGTTCAGCAGGAACTCGATAGGTGTAACTTCCATGTTGGCCGCGGCATACGATGCTGTTCTCCAATGCATCGAATTCAAAGAATTCAAAGATGGCCTCAATGCCATGCAAGGGCATCGACGCATCGACACAACCATCGCGATGAATTGCGAAGACGGTTGAGACACTGGGAGGGTTCGATCGATAGGTCATGATTTCGTTCGTGGATGAGACCTCTCCAAGTCCAGCAAAGAAATCTGAAAAGATCTTTTCCAATTCCGACCACTGTTCTACAGCGATGCCTTCAGTCATTGTCTCCCCTCAATTTGGGTCCATCTTGACGGAGTATGCTTCACCAGTCATCCATCCGAAGACCAAACCCATGGTGACTGAAAGAAACGGAATACCGTTGCAAATCAAACTCTCCATCGGTTCTGTTGTTGGCTCCCCAGAGATGTACCATACCAACATGGCCAGCAACAGGCCAGGAATCAACATGATGCCGCCCATGATCAGTGTTCGTAAGAGGCGCATGGTCCAAGCACGAGGCTTAGTCTCAAGAAGGTGTGCATTGACTTTTTCACAAAAGGCGAGCCGCTAGTGCTTCTGCACTGAGGCCGTTCAACACATCATCATGTTCCAGCCATCCCTTTCTGGCGGCCATCACACCGTAACTAATGTCAGCAAGTCCTCGGACCGAATGCGCATCTGGGTTGATGATCACTGGGACTCCAAGTCCTTTTGCGTGTTTGCATAACCTCCAATCGAGGTCCAATCGGTAAGGGCTTGCGTTCAATTCCACTGCCTTGAGTCGACCTTCATCGTTGTGTTCAGCCATGTGTTCAAGCACCGCAAAAAGATCGACCTCGTACCCGTCTCGGCCTTGAAGGATTCTTCCAGTTGGATGGCCCAAAACTGTTGTTGCTGGGTGATCGATGCACCGGATCAACTCTTCTGTGTTTTCCAGTTCATCGCGGGCCCGCCATTTTGAGATGGCGTGGACAGAGGCAACCGTGTAATCTAACGTTGCCAGAACATCATCGGGGTGGTCTAATTTGCCACCGGAGAGGATGTCGGACTCAACACCGTGGAACAATCGGAAATCGACTTGATCGTTCTTCCAAGCCTCATTGTAAGTGCGGATGGTTTCTCCTTGGGCGAGTAAATCCTCGGCGCTGGCTCCGTTGGCGACTTTGAGGGTCGGTGAATGGTCGGCGATGCCAAGCCAATTCCATCCCATTTTCCGAGCAGTATCGGCCATCTCTTCGAGGGATGCCTCTCCATCGGAGAGGGTTGTGTGGTTGTGCAATGCTCCACGGACATCGGCTGTCGTGACCAGGCGTGGGAGGCTCCTGCTTTCTGCGGCGGTAATTTCACCCGTATCTTCGCGCAGTTCTGGCGTCACCCATGCCAAATCGAGGTGGCGGTAGATTTCCTCTTCATCGGTGGCGTGAAGGGAATACTGTGCTGCAGCCATGCCTTTGAGTTCACCCGCTTTGGCTTCAGGTATCAGACCAAATTCATTCAGCCTTAGCCCTCGGTCAATCGCACGTTGGCGCATGGCAATGTTGTGCTCCTTGCTTCCCGTAAAGTACGCGAGTGTGAAGGGAAAAACCTCGAGGGGGACAAGACGTACTTGTGCATCAATCGTGCCGCCACTTTCGAGTTGCTCGTAATCATCACCTCCAATCGCATCGAGAACATTCGGGTCGATGTGGCCGACGGTGAATCCTTCTTCGAAGATGGAGGTGTCGAGGATCAAACTGATTTTGGAGTCTCCTGCTCCTTTCACATCGGCAATGCCCGGGAGGCTAAGAATTGCATTTGCTACTTGTTCATGGTGTTCTGCATGAACTGCCACAACCAGGTCGAGATCGCCAATGGTCTCTTTGCGCCGGCGAGCACTTCCTGCGAGTTGCACCTTCTCGACGCCTTCGATTTGACTGATTCGAGTTTCGAATGCTTCACCGTACATCAGGCCGACATCGAGCCGCCGACGCGCTCGGAACCGAGCGAGCAGTTCAATGCCGTCGAGCATTCGGGATTGCGATTTAGCTCCAAACCCTTTCATGGGGGCTATTTTTCCTGATTCAGCAGCCTCTTTAAGCGACGCTACAGAATCCACTCCCAGTTCTTGATGCATGAGTTTGATGCGCTTGGGACCAAGACCCGGGATGCCCAACATTTCGATCATTCCATCCGGGGTTGAGGCGTGGAGTTCAATCCAGTCGCTTGGCCATCGGCCTTCAGCAATCACCTGCGTTAGGGCAGACCCAAGGCCTTTCCCGATGCCCTTCATCTCCAAGAGCCTGCCAGTTGCCACAAGTTCGCCAAGGTCTTCAGTCAACGACCCCAACATTCGGCTGGCGTTTTGATACGACCGGACTCGAAACACATTGGCTCCTTGGAGTTCCAAAAGAACCGCCACTTGATGCAGAGACGTGGCCACTTGGTTGCGTGAAAAGTACGGAGGCCCACTTGGTCGTGGTTTTGGAAGGGTGAAACCCGTGCCTGCCATACCACCCCCTGTGCTGGCGACCCTTGTCAAAGATTGCGTCGTAGCGATGTGGGGTCTTGTTCACATTGAAGAACCCGGACCGCTTCCATGAGCCATGGTCGACCCCGTCATGATTGAACATCTGGCGGAGGGCTTGTGTGGCATCTCAGCCATTCTGTTCACGTTTATTGCCACCTTTTCACGTTCTCCTACCATTGAGGGCTATGTGCAGAACACGATTGCATTCTGTTTGATTGCCGCCGCCGCCGTTCTGTGGTGGCTTTCGTTATCCGGAGGCGAGTTGTGGGGTTCAAACTACTTGCCCAAACCGTTGTCGCTTGTTTGCATTGTTATCGCAATCTCAGCTCGGATGAACATCAAGGGCGAGAACGTATCGTTTGGTGCCAACCCTCACACGATTGGTAAGGAAAGCGAAGAAGAGTGATCAAACAATTTCGCCCTTGGGTTGCGGACCTTCTTCATCACTGGTGTTGTTTTCCAATGATTCTTTTGCCATTTTCTGGTCAATAAAGGTGCGCATGTAGTCTGGAAGTTCACCGTTGACGAAGATTACATCGTTGATTGCTTCAAGTTTTTTCAATGAATAATAGATTTGCATAGCCGTCATTGGCGTCGAGGAGCACCCGTTACAACCGCCATCCAGCGAGAGCATGATGTTGCCATCGCTTGTGTCGAGAACAGTCACAACCCCATCGTGCTCGTCCAAGATTTCCTGAACCGGGCCGATTTCGGCGAGAACCTCCTCCGCGGTGATGGCCATGCCCCCTCCTTTCGTTTCTCCCCTTTGAACGATTGGTTGTTTCCAACCGGCCAAAGGGTGCCTCGGCTTCACATGAAGTGTCCTAAAAAGCGCAGGAGTGCGCCTTTTGTAAGGGGAACCACTTATGAGGGGTTCTTAGGTCGCCGAGGCACAGGTGTACTATTATGGACATATCGAATATACCAATGATTGCCGCAGCAGCAGGTCTCGTGGGACTTGTTATTGCGTTTGTGTTGTATCAACAAGTGAAGAAAGTGAAGATCGACAACGAAAAGGTTGCAGAAATCACTCAAGAAATCCAAGACGGCGCTATGGCCTTCCTGTTCGCTGAGTACCGCGTTCTCGGGGTCTTCGTAGTGGTCGTAGGTGCAATTCTTGTCGTCTTGAACGATGTGAACACCGCCATCGCTTTCTTTGCGGGTGCAATTGCCTCGGTCCTTGCAGGATTCTCGGGAATGCGCGCTGCAACTTCTGCGAATGGCCGAACAGCCATGGCAGCAAAGAATGACGGTCAAGCCGGCGCTCTTGCTGTTTCCTTCAAGGGCGGCGCAGTCATGGGTCTTTCAGTTGGTGGCCTTGGACTCCTTGGTATCTCCTTGGTCGCTTATTGGCTCGATGTCTCAAGCCCTGGTGCCGACCTTTCTGCAGCAGCAGGATTCGGTATGGGTGCTTCGTCGATTGCATTGTTCGCTCGTGTCGGTGGCGGTATCTATACCAAAGCCGCTGACGTTGGCGCTGATCTTGTCGGTAAAGTCGAAGCAGGCATTCCAGAAGACGATCCACGAAACCCAGGAGTTATCGCTGACAACGTCGGTGACAACGTTGGCGACGTGGCTGGAATGGGTGCAGATATTTTCGAATCCTTTGTGGGTTCTATCATTGCAGCAATGATCATTGCCAGCAACTCTGACCTTATGGGCTCCGATTACATCTTGATGCCAATCATGCTTGGCCTGATTGGATACATTGCTTCCATCATTGGTGTGTTCTCAATGTCCGTCCTCAAGAACGGTAAGGATGCGGCTGCGGCTCTTCGAAACACCACCTTCATCGCTGCAATCCTCTTCTGGATTGGCGGCTACCTCGCTATCAACCAAGGTTTGATCAATGTTGATATCGGTGTCATGCACTCTGTCGTACTGGGCAGTGTTGTGGGTATCGCTATCGGTCTTGTAACAGAATACTACACTGGTATTGAACCCGTGTTTGGAATCAAAACCAAAGCCATCCCTCACATCGGTCAGATGTCTCAAACCGGTCCTGCTACCAACATCATCGCTGGCCTATCGGTCGGTATGATGTCGACGTTCTATCCCATCTTACTCATTGCTGGAGGTATCCTCGGTGCAAATTACTTCGGCGGAGATGAATACGGCCTCTACTGCATCGCCATGGCTGCAATGGGCATGCTTGCAACGGTCGGTGTAACGATGACCGTTGACGCCTACGGACCAGTCGCAGATAACGCAGGCGGCATCGCTGAGATGTGCGGTCTTGGTGAAGATGTCCGTTCAATCACAGACGAACTTGATTCGATTGGAAACACCACTGCTGCAGTCGGTAAAGGATTCGCCATTGGATCCGCTGCATTGACTGCCCTCGCTCTCTTTGCTGCATACACTGCTGCAATCGGAACAGAGAACCTCGACTTGACACTCACCAACCCGTTGGTCGTTATCGGCCTCCTCATTGGTGGCGGTCTACCTTTCGTCGTTGCTGCCATGACCATGACTTCGGTCGGTAAGGCTGCAGGCGAGATGGTTGTCGAAATCCGCCGTCAATTCAGAGAGATTCCAGGTCTTCTCGAAGGCAAGGAAGGCGTGAAGCCCGATTCCCAAACATGTGTCGATATTTCTACCAAGGCGGCTCTCCGTGAAATGGTTGGGCCCGGTGTTGTCGCAATTGTCGCACCTGTCCTCGTCGGCCTCGTTCTTGGTTCTGACGCACTCGGTGGACTTCTTGCAGGTTCCCTCGTGACTGGTGTGCTCATGGCTTTGTTCATGGCCAACGCTGGTGGTGCTTGGGACAACGCAAAGAAAGCGATTGAACAAGGGCACATCGAAGGCGCCAAGAAAGGCGATTCGAGTCACGATGCAGCCATCATTGGCGACACAGTCGGCGACCCGTTCAAGGACACCTCCGGACCCTCCCTCAACATTCTCATCAAGTTGATGTCGATCGTTGCGGTCGTTCTCGCAGGGACCTCTGCACTGACTCAAGAAGGCTGGCTCGGCACTTTACTTGGTCAATGAGCCAAGCGTTAGCCTCTTGAATAGGCCATGGTAGGGCCTACTATGAATGCCACCTCACGTGCACTTGTTCTTGTGACACTTTTCGTGCTCTCCACAACCCTTGCAGGGTGCACAAGCAACACCATGGGGTCATCTTCGGAGGACACCACAACTGAAGCTCAGAAATTACTCCCAGAGTGGGAGGTTGGCGACCAATGGCTCTACACGTTCATCACACCCCAATTCGGCGAAGACAGCGCTCGTTTAGTGGTCGCTGAAATCGATGAGGGTGAAGGCCTGTACCAACTGGGTATCTCTTCTGAACGAGAAGCGCAACGCCATGCGGTGATCAATCACAACCCGTTTTTGGGGCGTGTGACTGTTGACGGCCTTTCTGTTTATGAGAACGGTGATCCTCAGCAAGTCTTCTCTTTCCCATGGACCGTGGGCGACACTTGGACCTTCACACTCCTGGGACAAGAATGGACTGCAACAACCGATTCAATCAACAACGGCAACGCTCGGGTTACCGCTGTCTCTGCAGAAGGTCATGAATTACGATACACCTTTAGTGGCAGCAATGGATTCATGGAGAGTTTTGTTTGGACTGACTCCGAAGGGGTTCGCCAACTTCGAATGGACCTCAATGTGGCCCGCAGCGGCTACTCCGGTGATGTTTTCTTCTACCGAGCGCGAGATTTACTCGACAGCCGATACGAAGAAAACGACCAAGAAGTCTACGACACGTTCCTCGATGAAGGTCATCCGAACGATGGCGATTGGGACACGCTTGTATGGTACCTCGATGTCGAGATTGCTTCCAATGGGCCTGCTTCAGGTTCGCTGTCAATGAAAGATCACGCTGGCGCTTCCCCATTGACTCGCGCTTGGGGTGCGGGGGCAACAGAGAAAGGCGCCATTGGCACGATTCCATCGAATTCAGGTGAATACTCCTTGACGGTGACCGTACGAGGTCCAGAATCTTTCATCCATTTGCGCGTCGCTGGCGCTCAGGTGTTCCAATACTCTCTTTGAGGTTGATTCGATGCCAACCCTGGTGATGATGCACGGCATGACGGGCAACGCCGACATGATGCGTCCGTTTGCAGAAAAAGTCCTTCCTGACGGTTGGACCCTCATCGTTCCTGAGGCGAGGTACAAGCACCCACGTCGAGGTCGAACTTGGTGGAGGTATGAGGACGAAGACGCTGATGCCACGCGCAGAATGAACCTCTCCCGTCGTGAACTGATCGATGTCGATTCAAGCCTCTCCCAACTTGAACAAATCATCGCTGAACAAGCCCCTATGGGGCCGCTTGTTGTCGGCGGTTTCTCACAAGGAGGGGCCATGGCTCAAGAGATGCTTCAACTTCCAATGGCCGACCGGATTGTTGGTGTTGTTGCGATTGGAACACGTCTTGTACGTGGGATGGAACTGGGGCTACGTCTTGCAGAACTCGATCCGAAACATCTGTTTTGGATGCATGGCGAGCGGGATGTTCGCGTTTCCATTCAGGATGGCTGGGCGGTAGCTCACACCTTCGAGGGCGCAGGTTGGGCTTTGGAATTGATCGAGCATCCAAAAGGCCACATGATCCCAATGGAACATCATGCAGCGTTGAAAGAGTGGCTGACTGCGTTAAGCCAAGTACCCTTGTAGTTCGTCGAATCCACCAATAAAGACTGGCTGTCCTTGGCGAAGGTCGAGGATTACCGGGACCGTCCTGTGGCCCGTTGCAGCCACGATTTCTTTCCGATCTGCTTGACCCGAATCAAAGTTGAGTTCGGTAAAACCCAAACCCTTTCGCTCTAAAAGACGTTTTGCTGCAGTGCAGTAGCCGCAAAAATTCCCAGTATAAATCAAAAAATCAGTGCCTGCTTGTTCAGCATCTTGGAGGACCTTTGCTTCGCTCATGCTCTGCATCAATTCAGGGGTGTACTTGAACGCATTGAATGAGATGGATGAGGTATTGGCCACTCATTCACTTCGGTTCATTTCGAGCACATTGAGAATCTCATCCCGGACTTCAGCGTCAACCCTTGGGTCGCCATACACAATCGAGACTTCTGCTCCAGATGAACGAGCGATCTGGGCCAGAACTTCTGCGGTAAGGCTCCCCATGCCATGTGCGTCGACGAACGTTGCACTCTTTGGGGCGTTGGCTATGGTTCGGGTGCCTGCGAAACCAGCGCCATCGGTTGTGAGGACCACGCAGTCGACCTTGGTGTTCTGGACATGGGTCATTGCATCGCGCATGATTTGTATTGTACCTTGCAACCGTTCTCTTGGATCTGCGGCTTTGTTGTCATGGGTGCAGACAAGCAGGTGCTTTGATGGAGCATCGGAAGGCGCAACAGTCCAACCCGCAGCTTCAATCCAAGCTGTATGCTTCTCGACATCCCCGTAGAAATGAAGCCCTCGCATGAATCGATGGGGTTGTTTGTGGCATGAAGTTCTTTGCTTGAACTGGCTTCAATCCATCAATACTTCTAAGTGAGAGTGGGTCGTTGAAATGATTTGGTGAATCTTTGCTTCAAATCGTGATACGGAAGGATAAAAAGACCACTCCACTACCTTCTGTCATGGTTGGGGGCCTTGTGCGTGCGAGAGCGGCAGTTTTTATGTCCCTCATTTTGTTGATTTTGGGCTCTGTCTCTGTCGCAGTGCAGCCTCTGCCAATCACAATGGATGATTCATTTCTGCTTTTCAACTCCGGCGCTCGAAGTGATTCTGATGGCGACAATGTAAGCGACGGCGACGACCGCTGCCCAACCGGCGCAACGGGATGGAACTCCACCCCCGCAACTGATTACGATTCAGATGGTTGCAGAGATTCTGACGAGGACGATGACGATGACGATGATGGTCTCGACGATGGGGATGATGATTGCCCAGTCGGTGTTCTCGGTTGGACTTCTTCAAGTTCGACCGACCACGACGGGGACGGTTGCCGTGACAACACTTCTGAAGATACTGATGACGACAATGACACCATCACGGATGTCGATGACAGTTGTCCGATGGGCCAGATTGATTGGATTCCAACAAGTTCGACAGATTATGATTCCGACGGCTGCAAAGACGATCATCCTGAAGATACAGATGACGACAGTGACAACCGGCCTGACCCCTTCGATGATTGCCAAACAGGGGACATGGGCTGGCTTTCTTCTGCCGCAACAGATCATGACTCAGACGGTTGCCAGGACATACTCGAAGACGAGGATGACGACAATGACGATGTCGATGATGGTGATGATGCATGCCCCAAAGGCAGCATAGCCTGGAATTCAAATTCTGCATCCGATCACGATGGTGACGGGTGCGAAGATGCGGGTGAAGATCCTGATGATGATAACGATGGCATTGTTGATGGCAATGACGATTGCCGAGATGGCGATATGGGCTGGACCCCATCGCCTTCCACCGATTATGACTCCGACGGCTGCCAAGACTCAAACGAAGACCTCGATGACGACAACGACGGTGTTGATGACCTCGACGACACCTGTGTTCTTGGTAATCTTAACTGGAACTCAAACGCTGCCACCGACAATGACGGGGACGGCTGTCGAGATTCTACAGAAGATTCTGATGATGACAATGATGGATTGATGGATGGCGCTGATAATTGCAGTGATGGCGATGTTGGATGGTCACCAGGACCTTCGACCGATTACGATTCAGATGGCTGCCAAGATGACGGTGAAGACACGGATGATGACAATGATGACGTTCGTGACGAGGATGATGAATGTCAGAAGGGTGAAATGGGCTGGCTCTCGACACCCTCAACCGACTACGATTCAGACGGCTGCCAAGATGGCAGCGAAGATGGCGATCGAGATGGCGATGGCGTGCTCGATGCCGCTGACACCTGTCCAAAAGGTCTCCTGAGTTGGATTTCTTCAAGCACAACCGATAATGACGGCGATGGCTGCCAAGACATTGGAGAAGATGGTGACGACGATAACGATGGTATCCTTGATGGCAACGACCAATGCCCCGCTGGTGATGTTGGCTGGTCTCCCGGATCGGCAACAGATTATGATAGCGATGGTTGCCGAGATGCTGGTGAAGATTCAGATGACGACAATGATGGCGTCGAAGACACCTCTGACCTCTGCGCTAAAGGCTTACTTAGTTGGATTTCCACACCAGTGAATGACATCGATGGAGATGGTTGCAATGATGCCGCTGAAGACAGTGATGATGACAACGACGGCACAGCAGACAGCAGTGATAATTGCCCTGTCGATGCCAACGAAGCGCAAGACAACTACGATTTTGATTCAATGGGTGATGTCTGCGACCCTGACGATGATAATGATGGCATCATCGATGTTGATGATCAATGCCCTCAGGGCAACCAACCCTGGACCTCGTCCTCTTCCAATGACTATGACTCCGATGGGTGCCATGACACGATTGAAGATTCCGACGATGACAACGACGGTGTGAACGATGGCTCAGATACCTGTCCCAAAGGCGAATTAAGCTGGACTTCGAATTCAGGAACTGACAACGACGGTGATGGTTGCAAAGATGCTTCAAGCGAAGATGGCGATGATGACAATGACGGTATTCTTGACGGCGACGACAATTGTCCTCGTGGCGATGTGGGTTGGTCGCCTGGTGCCTTGACCGACTACGATTCAGATGGTTGTCAAGACAGTGCCGAAGACACAGATGACGACGACGACGGCGTTTCTGACGGCTCTGACTCATGCCCGAAAGGAAACCTTGGATGGATCTCAACCTCAACGACTGATTCTGACGGTGACGGATGCCAAGATTCAACCGGCGAAGATACAGACGACGACAATGACGGTATCGCCGACGGCACCGATAATTGTCGCTTTGTCTGGAATCCAACCCAAACCGATTATGATGGTGACAATCAGGGTGACGCTTGTGATTCTGATGACGACGATGATGGAATCAGTGATTGGAACGATCGATGCCCGAGGAACCCCTCTGAGAAGAATTGGATTTCTTCCGTAGCCAACGATCATGACGGTGACGGCTGTAAAGACTCAACTTCTGAAGACACTGACGATGATAACGACGGGATTTCAGACACACTTGATGATTGCACCCCCGGTGACATCGGATGGGTTTCAAATCCAACGACAGACTACGATGGTGATGGTTGCCAAGATGCAGTTGAAGACGCTGATGATGATAACGATGGCGTGATCGATCTCAATGACAATTGCCCGAAAGGCGAGATGGGTTGGACACCAACGCTTGCAAACGATTACGACTCAGATGGTTGCCGAGACAACACTGAAGATCCTGACGATGATAATGACGGTGTCTTCGATAACGTCGATGTTTGCGTCCGGGGGGACATCGGGTGGGTTTCCTCCGGTGCTACAGATTACGACAGCGATGGTTGCCAAGATTCGCAAGAGGATTTAGACGACGACAATGATGGCGTGGCCGATGTCAATGATGACTGCCGTCTGGGTGAACTCGGATGGATTTCGACCGCTCTCAATGATTACGACTCAGATGGTTGCAGAGATGCAACCGAAGACCTTGACGATGACAACGATGGTATCTTTGACGATGACGACCAGTGCATGCCTGGTGATTTAGGTTGGACTTCCAATGCATCAACTGACAACGATGCCGACGGGTGCAATGATGCGTCTGAAGACGATGATGACGACAACGACGGAGTTCCAGATAGCATCGATGCGTGCAAAGCAGGTGATGTTGGTTGGACTTCAGTGTTCACTGGGGACCCGAATGATATCACCGATTGGGATGGCGACGGTTGCCGCGACGTAGGCGAAGACCAAGACGATGATAATGACGGCGTCACTGACTTGAGCGATTTGTGTGCCACGTATGGCCATTGGAATTGGTCTTCAGCAAATTTCGGAGATCACGACGGTGATGGTTGCATGGATGATCTGTGGAACAATGGATTCTTTTCTTTGGAGGAAGACTTAGATGATGACAACGACGGTGTTCCTGACGTTTCAGATAACTGCTCCCTCGGAGACCTCGGTTGGATTTCAGACCTCACCAATGACCATGACAGCGATGGCTGTCGAGATTCTACAGAAGATCGTGATGATGACGATGATGGTATCCTTGATGAGGCAGATCAATGTCCGAAAGGCGATATTGCTTGGACGCCTTCGCCTGAAACTGATTATGATTCGGACGGTTGCATGGATGTTGGTCTTGATGAAGACGACGATAATGACGGCGTCTCAGACACCAACGACCTTTGCGCGAAGGGTCGTCTCGATTGGACTTCAACAGAAGCCACAGACCATGATAAGGATGGCTGTCACGATGAGTTTGAAGATCTTGATGATGACAATGACTCCATCCCTGATTTGGAAGATAACTGCTCCAAAAGCACACCTATGGGGTGGATTTCCTCGATTTATTTGGATTATGATGGCGACGGCTGTTATGACTCTGGAGAAGACCTCGATGACGATAACGATCTTATTCTTGACCAAGTCGATTCATGCAAGCTCGGTAACACCAATTGGACTTCAACCACCTTGAACGATTACGACCAAGACGGATGCAAGGATACCACAGAAGATTACGATGACGATAATGATGGTAAGCCAGACATCTTCGATGATTGTTCAATTGGAGAAACCGGTTGGGTCTCGAAAAAAGTCACCGACCATGATGGTGACGGATGCAGGGATCTTAACGAAGACTTGGATGATGATAATGACGGGAAGAGTGACCTCACTGATACATGCCCCCTCGGATCCCCAAATTGGGTTTCCTCCATCACAACAGATCGGGACGATGACGGCTGTCGAGATTCTTCAGAAGATCTTGATGATGACAACGACGGCGTTGAAGATGGGTTTGATGATTGCCCGGTCGGGGACGTCAATTGGGTCTCTTCTGCAACAACTGATTATGACGAAGATGGGTGTCAAGATGGTTTAGAAGATCTTGACGATGACAATGACAACATGCTTGACCTTGTCGATGAGTGTCCGAAAGGGGATCTCAATTGGATCTCGAGCCCAATGACCGATTATGACGCTGATGGGTGCCAAGATGCCCTAGAGGACCTCGATGATGATGGAGACCTTGTCCCTGATACACTCGACTTCTGTGCAACAGGCGACCTCAACTGGGTCTCCAATCTTGCCACCGATTTTGATGCAGATGGTTGCAATGACCAACTTGAAGACATGGATGATGACAACGATGGAGTCAAGGATTCAGACGATACCTGCGACAAAGGTGTGAAAGACTGGATTTCAGAACCTGTCCTTGATTACGATGAGGATGGATGCCGCGATTCAGATGAAGATCTCGATGATGATAATGATGGCTTGACTGATCTTCTTGATTCATGCCAGAAGGGTGATTTGGATTGGACCTCCGGAAACCAAACGGATTCAGATGCTGATGGCTGTCAGGATCTCACCGAAGATACGGATTACAGCATTCCGATTCAGGAAGGAGAGAATCAGGTCGATTGCAATCCATTTATCACCACATGTGACGAGTCGGCTACAGACAATGAATCTGACACGAAGTCAGATGTTTCTGAAACCAAGGTGCAGAGCATGATCGTTGGCTTGTTAGCAATGGCCGTGGTTCCAACCGTCTTGGGTGGCCTGCTCATCGCTTACCGTGTTCGTTGGTAGCGCTTGTGCGACCATTGTGTTGAAGAAGGACACCACCATGGCAAGACCATGGACAGCATTGTGATCCTTGTCGCCTCGACCGGAAACAATGCGTCTTTAGCACAGGTCTTCGAAAAGAGTCTGAATGAGCGAAACGTGGAGGTTCATTCGATTGACCTCTGTGCACTTGATCTTCCAATGTACACACCAGTGAATGAGGAAAAAGGAATTCCTCTGCCCGGGTTCCGAGATGCTGCTGCCAAAGTACAATCTGCCAAAGGGTTGATTGTATGCGCTCCAGAATACAACGGTTCGATGCCCCCGGTTTTGAATAACTTCATCGCTTGGCTTTCCACAAGCACTGACAACTTCCGCGAACATTTCAACGGTAAAACCATCGCCTTAGCCTCTCACAGTGGCGGTGGTGGACAAAACCTGATGACTTCGATGAGGATTCAATTTTCACATCTTGGGGGAAATGTCCTCGGCCGCGTAGCGGTCTTGAACAACAGCAAGCCACTGAACCAACAAACCATTGAATCTCTGGTCGAAGGGGTCTTGAGATGACCCGAAGGTCTCTGAAAAACACAGTGCCAACACACACTGTCTTGGAAGGTGGCGGCTTCCCAGTGCGGCGACCTGCTGCCATGGGGTCGCTGATGAGCCCCTTTCTGTTGCTCGATGAAATGGGACCGGTTCATTGGGACCCATACGCAGCAATAGGTGCACCCGATCACCCTCACCGTGGCTTTGAAACAGTGACGTACATGATTCAAGGGGCAATGCAACACCGTGACAGTGCAGGGAACAAGGGTGACCTCAATCCCGGCGATGTGCAGTGGATGACTGCTGGGCGAGGTATTATCCATTCAGAATTACCTCAAGATGACTTCTATGAAACTGGTGGTACCACACATGGGTTTCAGATTTGGGTCAACCTTCCAGCGAAAGACAAGATGATGCAACCGCGCTATCAAGATATTCCAGCAGCTCAAATTCCAAGCGTTCGTTCAGAAGATGGAAAGGTATGGGCCAACGTCATCGCAGGTCAAACCATGGGCGTACAAGCTGTGATTGACACGGTGATTCCAATCACCTACATCCACATGAAAATCGAACAAGGAGGAGCTCATGTACAATCAATCGATCCTGGCTTAAATGGTATGATCTATGTCTTTGGGGGAACCGTTCACCTCAACGGTCGAGCCGTCCAAGACGGTCAACTTGCATTGATGACGGATGGTGACGAAGTGTTGCTCGAAGCACAGGGCGAAGATGCCGAATTCTTGATTCTAGCAGGACCTGAATTGAATGAACCAATTGCGCGCTATGGACCATTTGTGATGAACACAAGAGAGGAAATCCACCAAGCGTTGCTCGATTACCAAAATGGAACATTGGCCTGATTCAACCACAACAGGACACCACCCTTTTTTTCAAATACTGCAACCAACCAATGTGCTCTATGTCCGGGGAGGCGCTCATCTACATTCTCGTCCTTTTGGTCGTTGGATGCTCGACTCCAGGGCCCAATAACCTCACATGCACCGTTCATGCCTCTGTTCACGGTAAAAGAGCAAACATCCCTCTCGTTATAGGGATGGGGCTCGGGTTTTTCATGGTCCACGTACTGTGCGGATTAGCGGTAAATTCATTTGATGCAGATGGAAAAGTACGGCTTTATCTCGATGCAGTTGGCACACTCTTCATGTTCCTTATCGCTGGAAGTGTGATCTTTCTTGCTCGTTCAGAGCGGTTCCTTTCCTTCCCGGATACCCTTCCCAAATTGGGATTTAAAACCGGCTTATTGATGCAATTTGTGAATGGAAAGGAATGGGCCATGGTGTTCATGGTGATGTCTAAATTCTTGGATGACTTTGGTGGCGGCATCTCGGGTGTTTTCCTCATCGCCTCAATAACAGTGCCTGGTGGTGTTTTTGCAATGTACCTCTGGACCCGTCTTGGTGAAGGAATCAAGCACCGTTTTGAAGAAACCAATCAAATGCAAGGGGTCTTGACCTTCTTGGGCCTGCTCTTGTTTATCGTGAGCCTTTTGCTTGCAATTTCAGCATTATGAAAGATTGGTTTGTTTCGACCATGATTCAATGATGTTGCCCTCTGCCATCTGCAAGTGTTCGCCAACAGTTCCCTGGCGAATGCCGAGTGCATCAGCAATCATTTTCTGTGTGCATCGTCGTGGCGTTGCGTAGTAACCCATGTCCACGGCCATACGCATCACATCGTGGCGTCGGCGAGGAAGTTTTGGAGCACTGATCCAATCCGCTTTGATGTTCTTTGAAATTCGCAAGTCAATCTGTGTTGGAAACAACGTCAAGACCGCGTCACGGAGCAACTTAAGACCATCAGAGGTCCCCTGAACAGTCATGAACAACCCTCTGCTTCTCGAAAGAGAGGTTGGGGGTACAGTCCAACAATTAGGGGTACGTTCGACGATTTGCATCGTTGGCCCAGGGGTAAAAGCCCTGAGAAAGGCAACGCCATCAGACTTCAGAAAAACACCTTCGACAATAAAACTCTCACTGAGTTCATCCAAGTTGTCAAACACTGTTTCAGAGTCATATTCTACGCGATAAATACCGTATGGCATGCCATTTTTAAGACCCACATTGGTGATCAATTCAGTCTTTGAGAATTTCTCCAAAACTTTCACACCAGGCAAATGTCGTGCATGTTCAGGAGCAACTTGAATTTGGAAATAGCGTAGGTTGTGCTCCTCTTTGCCCTCCATATTTCTTCCTAGTTTGTGGCCCATTATAGCCGTTTTGGGCGTTGAGTGTAAGGGTCTGGCAGACTAAAACGCTCCTTTCTTTTTCTTCAATCGAGGTCTCAGGTTCAGGGTCATTGCTAGAATTTCCTTTCATAATGCGTATGTACACTTGATAAAGACCGGCCATGAGGGCGGTCTGTTCCCATGTCGCGACTTCAAAATTCAATTGACATCATCAATGGTTTGGACACCATAGGAAAGACTGGCTTTGCCGGATTGATGATTCTTCTTTCACTTATGATCACCCGCTTTGGTGTGGTTCGGCCGTGGCGGAATTTGATTATTCGTTCCGCTGCAAAGTGGGATGACGCTTTGCTTCGACCGATGGCGGCCCGCCTCTACGTCTTTGTTTTCACGATTGGTCTTCACCTGAGCGTGAATTGGATCATAGAAAAGCCCGAAGATGTGCCGGATGATTTGGGACCATTATTTAGTGCAACCTACATTCTTTTGGCCACAACGATTCTGAGCACTGGAATCAAGCACCTTTTGCCGGTTATTCTCATTCGGTTCAGCGATCAATCGAGTGTTACTGTCTCAGGGAGCAATCCATTGATCACCTACTTCCTTCGAGCAGTCGTGCTGTTCTTTGGTGTCAACTTAGCACTTTCAGAATTAAAGATTGAACTCCTGGGCATCTTAGCCTCGCTTGCCGTATTCTCTCTGATTATTGGTTTGGCTGTTCAACAAACCCTCGGAAACATTGTCAACTCGTTCATGCTTGCAGTTGACCGTCCTTTCGAAGTTGGCGACCGCATTGAAGTGGAAGGCATGCTCGGGACCGTCGTTTCGATGGGTATCCTCTCAACCAAAGTGATGGATCGGGACGAGAAATTGATTGTGATCCCGAACAACACCCTCATCTCATCCACCCTCGTAAATCACGCACGTGGCGGTGGAGACGGCGTTGCACGACGTATTTCTGTTGTCATCGACATCGGAGTCGACTATCGAGAAGGCATTGACCACGTCAAACTCACGGTTCTAAAACTTGCTCGTGACTGCCCTTACACCATTGATAACCCTGAACCTAGAGTGCTCCTTACCGAACTCGGCGACTTTTCAAAAATGTTCAGATTGTATGCTTGGGTTCAAGATTACAGCGAAGAGTGGGTGACTCGAGATTGGTTGCTTAAGGCAGTGGACGAACGGTTCGGTGATGAAGACATCCGTATCCCATACCCGACGGTGGTTGAACTTCGTGGCGATGATGATGACGTGACGGCTGCTGAAGAGCGGCTAAAGGCAACCCGTCAGCGTGCTGCTAAATCCCAAATGCGTCGAGAAGATCGCAAATTGCGGAAGGAACGTGAGGCTGCCCGTGAAGAACTTGAAGAGATTCAAGATTCTCTTCGTGCCCCTGATATGGCTAAGGCAGAACGGACAGATCTCGAGGCTCGTGCATTGGAGCTTTCCAAGATGCTTACAATGTTCGACACTGATGATGTGTGATCGGAAAAGCGCTCACGGGTTCGAATCCCGTCTCAAGCACTTTTCGTGACGGGTCGTTTCTGTTGTTCGGCATGATTTTCAAACCTATCTCACCCTTACCATAAGGCGCTAAAAGCCGCTCTAATGGGCCCAGACCTTCGCTTCAATCAGGTCGTGATTTGATGGGAAGATGCAGCCATTTTCGCGAATGAATTCGATGTCGGTTCATTTCGATCAGGGTATCAGAAATGAACGGTTTCACTGTCCCATTACGGGGCGAAAACAATCAGATGTTCTGTTTAAAAAAGGCGTGTTTCGCTGCAAATTTAGCGGGCCAAGCAGGGTCGTTTCATGGTTAAAATCGGCCGAAATATGTCACGCAGTACGCATTTTAGACGGTAAGTGCTCGGGCCGGGATTCGAACCCGGGTCGGCGGGATGAAAACCCACTATGATGGACCTGGCTACACCACACGAGCGACAGGCAATCCACCGACCACCCCTTCATAATGATTCGCTCGCATACCTTGGCTGAATTGCCATGCTCCAGTCTGATTCTTAGGACTGTTCGATGGCTTCCATTTGTAACCCGTTCCACCAGTTCCACATCGACCAGACAACAGCAGCTCCAAGAAGAATGACGACGGCGAGAAGAATTTCATTGTCGAGGAACCACATCAGGACCTCGAAGGCCTGGTTCCCATAAACGCCAATCAAAATCGCCTCAAGGCCAAATCTGAGACCCCGACCGAGCAAGCCTGCTGCAATGAATGGGCGCTTATCCATTTCGCCCATCCCAGCGAGCCATCCAAACAGCTTGTATGGTATCGGAGAAAAAGCAGCAATAAAGATCCCCAATGTGCCGTAACGCTGTGTGAGGGCCTCGATTTTTTGGACATGTGAAGGCGAGCCGAACTTGGTGATCAATGAACGTCCCCAGCGTTGACCAATCAGGTAGCCAATAAGCGATCCAATCACGGATGATACAGTGACGACAAGCCACAACAAGAGAACAACTTCAACTTCCCCGATGTCATTGAGAAGCATTGGAATGTAGACCAAATCAGGAGGCACAGGTTGGATGATTGCTTCGCTCATCGAAACCATTGCCAAACTTGCTGGTCCAAAGACCTCAAAGGCATCCAAGATGGACTCCTTCCATGACATGAACTCAACTCATTGCCCCTTGATATGAAGATGTGGGTGAGCGGTGAGTTCATGGAGTATGTTCGGGGGTCGCTTACCACATGCGAGTGCTTGATACCGCTGCTTTGCTGCATTGGCCCGTCAATCAATTGGCCGACGGTGTGTGTGCGTTGAGTCAACAAGCTGAACTTGAACGTGTGAGTCCTCAGCGTTCCCTTCTCGTACAATCCTTGGATTCAATACAATGGCGTGATGTTCCACCTGCTTGGCTTCAAACAGCCAGGGAGGCCGCTGCTTCCAGCGGTGATTTACCTCGACTGTCGGATGTGGATGTGGATGTTCTTGCGCTTGCCTTGGCTCTTGATGCCATGCTTGTCACCGATGATTATCGCCTTCAGAACGTCATGCAGTCTCAACAACGTCCGACAAAATCAGTTGGTACCGTTGGAGCAAAACAAGTGTGGCGGTGGGAACTCCGTTGCATTGGGTGCAGGGCGACAACACCCGTGCCATCAAATGTGGATCGGTCAAAGAAGGGCGCTGTCGCGGAATGTGATATTTGTGGGTCGCCCATGAATGTAAAGCGGGCTCGGTGAAGGATTCACTCTTCTGTGTCAAGGGCTTCAAGAGCAGAGACCTTGCGTTCAAGGTCAGTGATTTCCATTCCTGCAGGTTCGATGCCGACTGCTTTTGCTCTTTCGAAAAGTCGCTGTTCAGCCGTCCTACCACCAGCGCTCATGTCTTCAATGGCTGCTGCTGGGTCGACTGCACGGGTGGTGTCTGTCAATCCCTTCTGGAATTCCCCTTTGGAACGGCCGATGGCGTTGGCCATCTTTGGCAAACGTTCTGCTCCGAATAAGACGAAAAATAATCCAACAAGGACAAACATTTCCAAAGGACCCAAACCACCAATCATGACGCTTCCTCAAAAGGTGGGTAGAGGCCAATGCAGTTGAAGGCTTCGGCCCCCGTTTGAGCGAGGGGTCTGTTCAGCCACCAGAAACCGGAGGCAGAAGTGCGATTTCATCCCCGTTTGTGGGGTGTACGTCCAGCGGACAAACTTCGTTGTTAAGGGCCACAGTGAGGCCTTTAGCAATCCAATCACTGGCGCCTAAATATTCAATGATGTCCTCAATGCTCATGTTCTCCATCAGTGGGACTTTGTGAGTTCGAGAACCCAGGCTTTCCACCAACGGGCCAAAGACAACCACACGCACACTGCCCAGCCTTTGTTCATCCATGAAATGAGGTTTCAAGCGGTAGTTTATCAACGCACTCCGTCGTCCTTGATGCATGAGCCCGGCTATGCGCGCATCAGGTGTGTGGAAACTCTACGCTTCTGGCACTTCGACAGTCGAAGCTGTGCGGGGTGTCAATGTCAGCCTTGGCGCCGGCGAAATGGTCGCCATTATGGGCCCTTCAGGTTGCGGGAAGACCACTTTACTGAACGTGCTCTCAGGCATTGATGTTCCGAGTGCTGGAGATGTCAATGTCAATGGCTTACCCTTGTTCGGAATCAGCGATAATGAACGCACCACAATGCGCTCTAAGCACCTTGGATTCATCTTCCAGGATTTCAATCTCCTCCCCGTACTTTCAGCAGTTGAAAACGTAGAGTTGCCATTGTTGTTGCTCGGAACATCGGCAAGTGAAGCGCGCAATCGGGCTTTGGAAGCACTCAACGACGTAGGTCTTGGTGATCGAAGCCAACACCGTCCGGCAGAACTCTCCGGTGGTCAACAACAGCGCGTGGCAATCGCACGTGCAATCGTTCACCGCCCAGCGGTTGTTTTGTGCGATGAACCGACCGGAAACCTCGATTCCCGGACCTCGACTGAAGTGCTCGCCCTTCTCAAAAGAATCAACGTTGAACATCAAACTGCTTTCCTTATCGTGACCCACGATTCAGGCATAGCGGACCTGTGCGATCGTATCCTCTACATGGAAGATGGTTTGATCGTGAAGGATTCCCTTCGAAGCGAGGAGGAATGAACCTGCTCCTTGCGCTTGTCATTCTGCTTGTATGTGTAGCACTCCTTGCTGCAATCGCAACTTGGACATTGACGCGCACCCATCACATTTCGCTGTTCACTGTTGCTTGCTTGGTCGCCGTGCCAGTGCTTGATGCCGGTGTATCCTTCATGGTCTTGGACTGGTGCTCAGTCGAGGGTGCGACACGCTGGGTGGGCGCCTTTTCCTTTGGCATCCTTTCGCTCGTTTTCGTCCAACCTCTCCTTGTGCCACAACGTCTTGTTGTTTGGCGAATTGCCCGGGAAACTGTGCTGCGGCGTAAACGTCAGGCCGCTTTGTTGATGGTCGGTTTGATAATTGCCTCAGCAATCATCACTTCTTCCTTGGTTGTTGGCGATTCATTGGATGCTACGGTACAGTACGAAGTCGAAGGTGCCTGGGGTGAATCGGACATCACCATTTCCGGTCTTGATCTTTCAACAGGAGAGCGTGTCAGACTTGACGAACGCCTCGCCTCTGAAGTGTGGGACGCCGTGAAGGCTGACCCCTCGCTTCGTTCGACCGTGATTGGCCAGCAGCAAGGGCTTGTTGCAGGTGCCAGCGTGCAGGGCGATGACCGTTCGATCCCCAGCGTCACATGGTTGGCCTTTAACGCGACCATTGATTCGGAAGAGGTCTGGCCTCATATCGGTGGTGAAAACGGCATAAGATACGCTGAAATTGAAGCCCTTAACGGCCCAGAACGCCCTTTGAGCATCGTAGTCAATGAAGTTCTAGCTGAGGAACTCACACTCGTCGAGGGAGCAGTTGTCGAATTGGGGTGGTACATTACCCAAAACAATCAACGTGAGCGATTCACTCAGAATGCAACAGTTGCCAAAGTGGTTCAAAACCAAGGTCAAGGCGCTGCGGCTGGTCTGTCCTCGCCTGCAGTGTTCACAGACCTTTCCACAGCGCAACGGTTGCAGCGCATGGAGGGGGAAATCAATTCGATTCATTATGCCGTTGCTTCTTCTCATGACGGTGCTGAAACAATATCACCCCTCGTTGAAGCTTTAGAAGGCCACCTCGATCATGCTCTGACGGCAGCAGACGTCGGTTTGAACATCGATGTTGATGCAACGACGGGGTCAATCAGTGTCTCATCCGATCGAGGCCTGGGTCGCATTGCAGGTGAAGATGTGGTCTCCCTGCGTGAAAACAGCACCCTTCTTGGATTGGATTCAGTGTTGGAAGTTCTCCAGGTGCCGTTGATTGAATTCAATTTCGAGGATGAGCCTTTGCTCACCCTTGCCTCTGATGCTGTGACCGACCTAGCGGCTGGGGAACGGGGCCTGTGGCACGCTACTGGGACCGGCCTGGGGTTCCAAATCGCCGGCTCGGGTGAAGCATGGATGTGGCGTGTGCCAGATGGAGGCATGGTTCACGACTTCACCCTGTCCAACGATGGTCAATACGGTGCAGCTGCACATGCCAATGGACTGATTATTGGATCTGAGAACCATGTTGAGGACGAAGAGTGGGCTGCTTATGATGCTGAAGGCCATTTTTACGCCGTTGCTTCTGATACCGAAGGCTGGTTGGCCGTGGAAAGCACTGCTGATGCATTGGTTTTACATCATTTCTCCTTCGACTTGTCAACCCATGAACAAAGGCAAATCAACGTACCTGTACCTTCGAAAATATTGGCCTTGGAATTCGTAGTTGCAGATGGAATGTACCTCGAAGTTGAAGGTTTATTGTCAATTGAACGCTACCACGCCAGCGAAGTCAACCTTTCCAGTGAATTTACATCCCATGACGGTGACGGTTGGCCAGAATCAAATTCCACTTCCTCCTCACTTCCGCTGCACGCTCGATGCGATGGCAGTGCAGCGATTTCACTCTTCACTCCTGCGGAGCATTGGTGCAGTTTCGATGGTGGATTGCTGCGTTGGGATGGCGCCTCGGGTGAGGTTGAATCCCTCCGGATACCGGTTCTTTCTAGCGCCGGTGGTTTTGGGACCATGCCACAGATGCTCCTTTCCTTTGGTGGGGGTAATGCACCAGTTTTGGTTGACAATGGGTCGGTTCTGATCAGTGAACGACTTCAAGATTTGAACCTTGATCTTGGGCAAAGTGAATTTTGGTTGAAAGGCTTGATTCCTTATGCCTTCGGTGACGATACCGCCTACCGATTGAACCATTCTGGCTATTATACGGAAGTCGATGGCCTCGAAGGGCTCTCAGAGTTAGACGGCGTGGTGCTCGGCTTGATTTCACTTCAAGATGCAGAACAGTTGTCTTCAGCTGCAGATGATGAACGGAATCTTCTCGTTCTAACATCAAACAGTTCGAGCGAAAACGGTACGGCTTCCTCAATCAGCGCATGGTTTGATCACCGAGCCACAGCCTCTGACCTCAACCTCAACGTACAAGCCGTCAAAGTGGAGGCTGCAGCATTAGCCGCAGAATCCTCGGGTCTTCTTGCAGCCATGTTCCTGGTCTTTGGTTCGTTCACCATCGCAGCGGGAGTTCTTCTTGTGTTGACCATCGTTTTGATGCTTGCCGAGTCCCGTCGTAGTGAATTTGGAACCCTGCGCTCGCTTGGTATGTCGCAATCTGATGCACGGTCACTTGCGGTGATGGAGGGGGCGATGGTTGCTGGGCTGGCAGCGGCGCTTGGCTCCTTTGTGGGCTTGGGTCTTGCGTGGTTCATCAGCATTGGTTTCCAGAACATCTTCAGTTCTGTCGGGTCAAGCCTTTTCTTATTCCAGTGGACATGGGGTTCCGTGTTTGCAGGTTGGGCTTGGGGCTTCTTGTTGGCCCTAGTCACCCTTTGGTCCACAGCGGTTTGGACCGCTCGTACCAACATTGTCGTGGCGCTCCGCGGCGGGCGGGAAGCGGTTTCAGGAACCGTGTCTTGGATGCTCATCTTGATGCAAATTCTCTTTTTTGGGGCCGCTTTACTTTGCCTTGCTTTGCTTGCAGTGATTGGCTTGGACAGTTCCATGGCCTACTTCGCATGGGTGGTCGCAGGGGTATGCTTGCTGGTATCGGGGGTGCCAGTGTTGACGTTGGAACTCCCAACGCTGCTCAAGAACCGCTCGACGGCGTGGTCCAACCTCCATCGCCACGCCGGCCGGAACACACTGGCTGTGCTCGGACTCTGTTTGCTCATCTGGACGGTTGGACTCAACAGCGTAGATCCGGTCCGAAAAGATTTGACTCCAGATGAAATATCCTTCATTGTTCTCGGTCTTGTTGAAGTGTTTGCGGGTGTCTTGCTGCTGACGAGTGCAGCACCACTCTTGGTTGGCCGTTTAGGCAAATCTAAACTTCTAACCAAACGTTTCGGTCCTGTTCTACCTGTTGCTTTGGCACATCCTCTTGCTGCACCTCTTCGAACCGCTGTGGTGATGGGAATGTTTTCAATCACGGTGTTTTCAGTGATTGTCCTCAGTGGCTATGCTGAACAGTTTGACAACTACTCCAGTTCCTTTGTTGAAGAAGCAGAGGGCGACTACGAACTGCTGCTCACAGGGTCACGTTCCCGCCCGATTGAATTGCCTTTGAATCCAGATGATTGGAACCTTTCTTCGTCCGTTGCAGATTCGATCGACTCAGTTGCCCGAATACATCGAAGTCAAGTGTTTTTGGAGAACGATGATGGCGATCGCATGCCTTACTTGCTCAGGGGCTTCGATGAAAACTTTTCTCAGCATGGAGGTTTGCCTCTTTATCAATGGGACACAAGCCTAGGTGAAACCGAAAAAGAAGCTTGGATTACGGTCGAATCCAGAGAAGACTTGGTGTTCATTGATGCTTCGTTCGGACTTGAATCTGTGGCCGATGGTACGGGACTTTCAAGACTGAGTTTTTCAATTGGAGAATCAATTATGCTAATTGATACCTCAAACCCAGGAAACACCAAAAATGTCAAGGTTGCTGGCTTCCTTGAACAGTCTTCATACCTGTTCTCAGCAGGGGTTTGGATTCCAGGCGATATAGCCGTCGACCAGTTCGATGGGCGACTCACACGTATGTACGTCAGCGTCGATGGCCAAGCGGTTGCAAGCGAGGGCTTCGATGCTGGTGATGATGGGTTTGCACCAATGGGGAAAACAAGCGATGTTCGCAGGGCTACCTCGGAGTTGGCAACTGATTTAGAGCAAGGGCTGAACGGTGAGGGTGTTCAAGTCTCCGTGATTGCTGACGAGGTGATGGTCATCCAATCCCTCGTTTTGGCCATCCTCGCTATTTTTGAAGCCTACCTTGCCCTTGGTTTGATCGTCGGCATCGCTGGGATTGGCGTCGTCACAGTACGTTCTGTCTCAGAGCGTACAAAAACCATCGGAGTATTGCGCGCCCTCGGCTACCGCCGCAGCATGGTGATGGCTACGTTCATGGTCGAAGTGGTGTGGGTGGCTGTGTTCGGCATGCTCAACGGAGCTGTCATCGCCGTAGGCTTCCATCGGGCATTGTACGATACCTTTTGGAAAGATCAGGGTGCTGAATTTAGTCTGCCTTATGCATCGATCTTTTCGGTTGTACTCGGTGGTTTAGTCTTGGTTCTCCTGGCGACGGCCTACCCGATTCGAAAAGCATCGTTAATTCCCCCCTCAGCGGCTCTGAGGGAGTCTTAATGTTCATTTTTGGTATGATGATTTCTTTTTGACGGGCCGATAAAAACACTCGTTGGACGCTCCCTCGCTTCGGTATCAAGTACAAACATGATGCTCTACAACGGTTGCAAACGGGGTGCTGCGGCCTTCTGCCATTCAAACCACTGTCTTTTTTGTGACTTTAATCCAGTGAACATTGTTCCTATAGTATAAATACGGCGCATGATGTGCCGAGGAGTACCGAACCATCGGAGGTATTGAAATGAACAAAACAACCCCTATGATACTCGTTGCAATGTTGATGCTTAGTCTAATGGCTAACTTCGACCTCACCGAGCTGCAAGAAAATATTGATGTTGACGACACGAGCGCCCGTGCGGGCGTAGACGCAGAAGTCATCGCAATTACAAGCCCGAAAGAAACCACCTGTACTAACGCAGGTTGCCGTAACACCCTGAATGCAGGCGAAAATACCAATTTCGAAGCCTACATTCAGAACAGCGGCGATGTTGACATCACTGAATTGTCGTACACTGTCCGCGTATGGCTTTCTGATGGCAATGGTAACCCCACCATGGTCGCTAAAGATCTTGCTGGAAACGATCTCGAATGGCAAAACACAGATGTCATTTGTGGATCTGCCGCTCTTTGTGACTTCACATCCCTCGCTGCTTCCGGCGTCCTCGGTGGTGGCAAGTACACCCTCCAGTACGCAGGCAATCCTATTGTATGGACGCCAGTCGTTGGAGAATACATCATTCAAGTTGTCGCTGACACTCCAAGTGACGCAGATGCAGGCAACGACGCTCAGACCATTGAAGTCAGCGTTGTCAACTGGTATGACATTCAAGTGGACCTTTCTTGGGATTCCGGAGAAGCAGCTGAAACTGGCTCGGGCTCTAAGGCCTGGACCATGAGCGTTATCGCTAACGGTTCAGATACCTTCACGCCCCGAGGCGTAACGGTCCGACTCAAAGGATTCGGCGACATTACTGCGCTTCAATCCACTGATGGAACAGACCTCTACGAAGAGGCCTTTTACGATGTTACAGTCGGAACTTCGACCGTTGTTGAAACATACGCTGACTTCTCTACTGAGCCCCCAACCACGACCAACTCGTCTCGCATGGTCCTTTCATACAAGACCGAATGGACCTTTGGTGGAGAACTCACATTCGATGCCACGAACGCTGATGCGAGTTACGGCCTCCAAGCGCAGTTGATGAATTTCACTCAATACAGCCAATTCGAAAGCTGTGCTACGACGGACCCAACGAACAACGAAACCTTGAATCACATTTGTGAAGTAGAATTCACCCAAGATTCATACCCAACCACTGACGCAGATGAAATTCTTGGAAGTGCAAAAACATACCACGACGTTCGTGTATCACGAATGACAGTGGCACAGGGCTACAACACTGATGGTTCCGGAAACCCAACCAGCATGATGAGCGACGACGCTCCTGCAGACCTGAATGTTGGTGTATCTTACTTCCACGTGGAAGTCGAACACCGAGGCAGTGACGCAAGTGTCAACTATGATTGGAACGTTACGCTCACGGTGACCGATGCTATGGGAATTGCAAACACAGTTGTTGCGAATTCCTGTGAAGTTGGTGTCGAACCCGCTTACATGTACAAACCTCTTGGTACTGGCATGCTCACTGATGAAAATGGCAATCCTACTGGTGCGGCAGAATTGAATGGATACGCTTGCATGATGGTGACATTGGACAGCGGCGAACACACATTCGATGCAGTGTTGACTCTCGAGCAAAAGACAACCGATGCCCGACCATCAAACAATGATCGAAGCATGACCGTGGATGTCCGAAACAACAACCCTCTCATCCTGTCCCTTGACTTGATGAACGAAGGTGACTTGTTCACAAACCAAGAACTACCTCTTCAGATGTCTGCTCAGGTCTTCGACGTTGATGACCCGTCCGGTATGGGTCTTGAATACTCGTGGACCAACGCTGGCGTTGCGCTTCCTGGTTGCGAACGCGGTATCGAATCCCTTACGTGTTCCGTTCTCATCTTGGACTCCTATGTCACCGACTTCCCGGTCTCGTTTACTGTTTACGATGCCAACGGCGGATCGACAAGTCAAGAACTGATGCTTAAGATCTGGAACAACGGTGGCGCATCCGCTACCACTGCATCTGGTATTACCGTCACATACGGGATCAAGTACAATGCACCTGATGCATTCACACTCACTGCAGTCGATGCAGACCTTGCAAACTATGCAAATAAGGAACTTCCACAATACTCTGGCACCTACAGTGCCGTTGGCGCTGTTGATTACGTCCCTGGTACCACCTACTCAGCTGGCGATATCCTCGAACACTCGATGAGTGTCACAGCACCCAAGGACATCGGAGCCACTTCGCTCTGGTACGTCACTGATGCAGGAAACTGGGAATTGATCTCTTCTGAAGCAGTTGATGTTGACGCAACCACTGAAATGTTTGAATATGAACTTCCTACTGACATCGCTGTGTTGCCGCAAGGTGCCTTGGTGCTCATGGGCGGGTCCCTCGCTGTAGCAGATGTTCCTGACGCAAGCATCACTGGATTCAGTGCTGCTGCCGCAAAGGGTGGTGCAATTGTCCTCAACTGGGGTGTTGATGGTACCATGCTCGCTACGGACAGCATTGACATTACCATTTGTGAAGGCGAGGCTGGATGCGCTGATGCGTTCTCCACAGGCCTTGGTGTTGGAATCAGCACCTTCTCCTATTCAGGATCGAACACTGAACACGGGGCTTTCTACAGTGTCGTTGTTGAAATCTGCAACAGCGTTGGATGCAGCACTCCAAAGGGTGTAGCCAATGTCACAGCAGACAAGTCTGTTGATGGCGGTGTTTCTGCTATGGACTTCTCAGTGTCTGAAAGCGGTGAAATGTGGATCATTGATTGGGAAGCAACAGGCGAAACTTCGGACGTTGCTTCATGGAACGTGTGCTACCAACGTGGTACCTTTGATGCTGCTAACATGCCTAATACATGTGCATCAAGCCTCACAACAGATGTTGAGATTGGCAAGCCAACCGCTGCTGGAACATACACGTACTACTTCACAGCCGTACCAGTCGACGCTCTAGGAAATACTGCAGCAGCAGGTTCCCTTAACAGCATCGACTACCAACGTGATGCAGACACATCCAACATCGATGATGGAACCAACGTTACTGGCGGCGGCGATGTTGCCTCCTCCGAGGTCCCAACATGGACCTGGGCCGTTATTGGCGGGGTTGTACTCGTAGCCTTCATTGCTGGAGCATTCATCCTTTCCCGTGGTGGCGAGGGTGAAGAGGGCAAAGAGAACTGGGATTACTGATTTCAACCTCTGAGTGCCTCTAAGCTAACCGTCCCCTTACGAGGGGAAGTGCCGCTGAGGTGGCCGTTTCGACGGCCTCCTCAGCCCCCCAATTTCTTTTTCTTTTTCCTTTTGAGCGTGAAAGATATTTTTTCATTTGTCCAAAGGTTCCTTCGGACACGTTTTGGCGTCTTTTGCGGGGCCAATTCGACGACCTGCTCTGCAAATTGATCGATGATCATTCTTCTTCGAACGTATCACTCAATTTTGGGCGTCAATTTCATCTATCTAGGTGGCGTGCTAATTCTATGGGTAAATGCTTCTCTGTAACCCGATTGGGTTATGTATCCCAACCTTGGAATTCAAAGATTTCGCACCCCAACTCCTATAAGGGGTTCAAAGCGTGGGATGCTTTGCATACAATCCGTATGGGTGAATGACACATGTTGGGAAATAAGAATACCAAGAAAACGTCAGTCTTCAGCGGCATTGGCATCGCACTTTTGTTGTGCGCTTTGATGGCCCTAATGCCTATGGCTGGGTTCGTCGACAACAACGCAAGTGACGTGGAGTTTGTTGATTCAAACACCACAGCAGAGAAAGACTTCTTTGCACTGCCAGAAGCTGTTAAGACTGATTATGAATATGAACCATCCGATGAACTGATCGGCATGAGAGACCAAACGACCAAGACCTACATCACAGAAGATGGCAAGTTTGCGCAGCTAAATCACGCTACGCCAGTCCACTTCATCGATGATAGCGGTGCATGGGGAGACATTGATTTGAATGTCGTCGCAACATCCAACGGTTGGGAAGTGACAGAAAACAGCTTCGAAACCCATTTCGCTCCTGAAATGGCTTACGGTGTTGCGGTTCAGCCGAACCAATTCGTCGACCCAATCATTACTGGAATCGCACCAATGATCGTGACCCTGGACCAAACTGGCACAGCGCCAGAGCCGTACTACGTCGCTCCTTCGGAAGAAGGCGTGACTGTTGGTGGCAACGTCCTCAGGTACCCGGTTGCAGAAGGTTTCGATCTTGACTACACGGTCGAGTCGACACAACTCAAGCAGCAACTCGTCATCCGCGAGCGACCTGTCCTTGAGCCTAACGCAGCTTGGTTCGGTCTATCAGAAACAATGCAAATTCCTTCGGGCTACGCACTTTACCTCGGCGACACAATGCTCGGTGAAGAGATGACCCAAACTCAAGAATCCCTTGAAATACGCCACATGGAAACAGGCGAGATCCTCGCTGAAATCCCTGTACCCGTCGTGATTGAAGAAGGTTCTGAAGGGCCATATACGGCAACGTTCTTCATCCAGGTCTACGGTCCACAAGTGGTCATCACGACCGCAGTGGAAGCAGATTGGTTGATGTCTGACGACCGTGTGTTCCCGCTCGCTATTGACCCGACCATCAAGGTCTACCAAAATGCTGGTGGCTACTGTTACCGATACTATCGAAACTGCTACTCGAGTTCTTACGGCTACACTTTCAAGTATTACGGTTCAGTGCGTTACATGCCTTGGCACCGATACACATTCACGTCCTCCAATGCACTTCCAACTGGCGCCACTGTTGATTCAATCAAGCAAATTTCAACATACAGCTACAAAAGTGGATCAAATTCTGCAACAATCACAGCTTCAGTTCTTGAAGACTGTGGTACGCAGACAATGTCCGCCTACAGCCACGCCATGATCACACGTACGTGCTCCGGCGCTATGCCAGCCAGCAAGATCCTTACAGGATCGTCCTATAACAGTGCAAACTCTCGTGGTCTGATCCTCTCGATGTGGAACAGCGCAGCGGCAACAACCCACACGCTCGGCTCTTATTCAGGCGGTAAATACACAAACACCTTCTGTAGTACTGCTACTACCTGTGCCTCCAGTGCAGCGGGAGGGTACATCACGACAGCCCAAACGAACGCTGGTACAGTCGGTATTGGACAACGTATTGTCGCTCAGAACAACGCATACATTTACGAGCGAACTATCAATTCGGGAACATCGAACTCTTACCTTGAAATCGTTTACTCTGGCGGTTCTGATACCGATGCTCCATTGTCTGGATTCATTCCTTACACTGGAGTGACATCCTACATCGAAGGTGCTCGCACGTTCTTCACTACTCTTGTTGACATGTCTGGAATCGACACCACTACTGCTAACGCACCAACGCTCAACTACGCACTCAACAACGGTTCTTACACCAGCGTCAGTGCTTCAAGCATTGGCACATGTGCATCGTCAAGCTCTGAATGCCAATTCAAGGCAACAACCGTATCGATCGCAGCAGGTGACTATGTCCAGTATTACTGGCAGTTCCAAGACCTCAACACCGCTGGCGGTGCCAACGTTGGATACGATCCAGTGCTCACCGGTTCTCAAACTGCTCCAACGCCTTACTACTTCGCAGTAGAAGATGTTACTGATGCAGGCGATGATAAGAAACTCACTGTGTTGACTACAGATGTCCACGCAGCGGCCTATTTCTCACCATCAGCGAACCAATACTTCGACCGACAGATGACTCACTTCGACGGCAGCGATGAATTCTACTTCGAGTTCGACACTTCGTCCTGTGGAACAGGTAGCAGCTCTTGCTTCTACTCTTCATCTTACTACTTCTACAGCAACTGGGTTACGCAGCATACAACAACTGCCTCTTCCGGTTACAATGGCGTGGGCGGTACTCGATCGAACATCGATAGCCTGCACAAGGATGATGGTGGTTACCTTACCATCTCCGCTGCTAACGGCCCAGGAATGAACCTCATCTTCTTGTACGACAGCGGAACCGATTCCTTTGCAATGGTCGGTGTCGGCACTTCCACATCAATCAATGAAGGATTGTCTGGTGGAACCTCCGCCGACGCAAGCCGAAGCTATGGTTACACCAACGCTTACAAGATCACTCTTGGCTCTGACTACGGTGGAATGTTCGGTAAGTTTGGATTCGGAAACGCCACTGGCGGTGCCGGAACCAATGCTAACCGTTTGTGCGTGACCAGCAATGGTTTCACGACCTTCTGGCGCAGCCCATACAGTTCCTACAACGACTGCTCTCCAGCTTACTACTATGCAGGTGCATACTCCGGTGTCACCACCTACAAGTGGAGCGGGTTTGCACTCGGAATGGGCTACTACGGCCGCATTGCCTCAACTGGTGATGTCACCTACAAGATCGGTAATGTCGCACCAACCCCAGATACGTTCGCACCTGAATTCACCCATTCCGCCCTCGCTGATTCCCACAGCAAGGACCGAACGATCACGGCGTCCCTCTCTGACGCTGGCGACCCACCATCTGGTCTCAACGTCAGCACCTCAGCTGGTGTTGGCCCTACAGCCTACTACCGCGTGACGCCTGATGGCGGCACAACTGGTTCTTGGACCGCAATTGTCATGACTCAAGAGTCGGGTTCAACTCGAGCTCAATGTGTATCATCAAGTTGTGACTGGTCTGCAACCATCGAAGATCTTGAACGTGGCGACTCTGTCGACTACTACCTCAAGGCACAAGACGTTTCAACAGTTGCTGTCAACACAGAGACAACCCTGACCGAGACCTTCTCAGTTGGCGATCCTAACAAGATGTTCATCGTTGAATGGCGAGATATGGGTTACTCCACAACGGATACCTGTACCTACCAAGCTGTCTTCTATGACGTGACAAACGAAATTGAATTCAAGTACGATGATGCTTGTACCAACTCGTACGACGCTGGAACTGTTGGTTTCATGGATCAAACACGAACCATGGGACAAACCATCCGACATCGTACCAGCACACAGTACATCACAGGAACCAACCCTCACCCTGCGAACTACCGAATTTCGACCAGTGCGACCGATAGCGGCTACGAGTCGTTCGACCGTGGTCTCACTGGCTTGGTAAACGCTGATGCATCTGACATCATGGGTTCATCTTCTGGTAATCCATCTGGCTACTACTGTTCTTCCAGCTACTACTGGAACACATGGGCCAACAAGTGTGCCGATAACATCGCCATGCCAGAAGGATTCAACTTCACCTACTTTGGTACGGATTACAACTACACCGATGCTAACGACCGAATCAACCTCGGACGTCATGGAAACATGCACTTCTTGAGCACTGGTTCCACAGCATTGGTCCGCAGTATGACAACATGGTATGGAAACATGCCTCAGTTGCCTTACTCCGCTAGTTCCTTCGCCCGAGCAGGTACAATTGCGCCATACTACTCATACTACGGCACATACTACTGCTACCAGAACACGAACGTGGATTGTGGAGTTTACTACCGAACCATGCCTTTCGAAGGCAAGGGTACAGACGTTACCTCGGACATCACTCAAGATACGACTTGGGACATCACCGACAGCCCAATCCGAGTCAACCCAAGTGGCGACTACCTCACCATTTCGGCTGATTTGACGATCCAACCAGGTGTTCTCATACAGGTTGCAGAAGGCAAAGGAATTTCCTTTGACGGAACATGTGACCAGATGACGCTCAACGGTAACAGCACCGACCACATCCTCTTCGAGGGTGCTGATGGTGTTGATTGGACTGGAATGGCTTTCACCGCTGCTTGCGCTGCAGGCACCGATGATCGACACGTCTTCAACTACGTTGACTTCAAGAACACATCCGACGCTGCAATCTCCGCTGGTTCACGCCACGGTTCCTCGCCGAGCACCAACTCTAACGTTGGTAACTTTACGATGGACCATGTGACGTTCACCAATGTCGGTTCTGCTTTCTCTCACGGAAGCGGGCAAGGCACTGTTGTGTCCATGAGCAACTTCAACATCGATGGGGCTTCCTCGTCGTGTTTCGACTTTGCCCAAGACACAATGGCTACCTTGACTGAAGGTGTCATGAAAGATTGTAACACACTCGGCACACCCGCAGGTGGAGCAATTGTCAACGTCGCTGGTTCGACTGGTGGTTCTCTCTTCCTTGAGAACACAACCGTGAACAACGCATACGTCAACCTCATTGATGTTGACTTCGCAACTGTGACAGTCAGCAACGTGACCGCCACCACCACCGCTTCTCTCGCTACTGGAACTGCATTCAGTTCCGCAGCAGGCAGCGGCAGTGAAGTGGTCTTGTACAACTTCGACGCTGATGACTATGCTTCGGTTTCAATCGAAGCAATGGACGCTATCTCAATGAACATGGTGGACTTCGGAACCGCTACGATGATGATCACCCCTGGTGGCTCATCCAGCACCGGTAACGGTCCATCAGCAGACAACGCAATGTTCGATGACGTTACCGTTGGTAACACCGTCATGACCCGCGTTCAACCTGGTACATTTGACAGCATGACCATGGGGACCTTCTCCATGACTGGAAACGCAATCACATCGAATCTCGTGTCCATGGAAAACCTCGAAGCGTCCACCATTTCGGTGAGCGGTTGCGGTTGGAACGTCCACATGCTGGGTGTCACCGCAGACGCCCTCACCTCCAACGGCTGTTCCATCGCAGCGAACACAGTTACACTCGAAGATGGAGACTTCAGTCACAGCGATACCGTGAACCCAATGATTTACGCACGCTACTCTGGTGTTACCATCGCTGTGACAGATGTTACAACGTCCGGTACTGGACTTGCAGACTTTGCATACGCAGACACCAACTCGGATGTCCGCCTCATCCAGGTTCTTGTGGATGGAGCTACCTCCCCTTACGCTGGTGCTGATGGCATGGTTACGGCAGCCTCCTCTTCGGAGATTTGGTATGGCGGTCTTGCGAGCGCTTTCACCTACCGTAATGCATTGATTAATAATGTCGCTTCTGTCATTTACAAGTCAGGCCACTTTGTTTCCGCTACTGTCGTTGATAGTTCAGGTTCCGAAATCACCCCTGCAGTTGGATCTCACGTCACCGACGCTACTGGAGAGGCGACTGTCTGGGTTATCACATCTGATCAATCAGGTAATACATACGACGACCACAACTTGCGAGCATTCGGTGCAGCAGGTCAAAACGAAACCCTTCACACGGATTCATGGTACCCTACAGACGGTACCTACACCGTTGGAGATACGATTGACCTTCTCCTCGAACCTGCCCCAGTTGAATTCGATGCAGCAGGTATGGACTGTGCATGGATCGCTGCTAACACGACCCTTGCAACAACATACAATCCAACACTGGATGCCTATGTGTTCGACAGCACGCCAATGACCTTGGCTGCAGACCTGACCCTCGATGGATGCAACATCATCCTTCTCGGTTCTGTTCTCAAGGTGAAGAGCACAGCTACATCATCTCCTGTACTCACACTAAGTGACGGTGGATCGCTCAAAGTGACTGTGTCCCCTGACACCGGTCAAGTTGGCGCTGTGAAGGCTATCTCGAGCACCTACGGACTCCACATTGACATCCAAGATGGGACACTCAATCTTGATGGTGGAACCCTTCGTGACGTCGCTCAAGACTCCACCACTGGTGCGGCTCTCTTTGTTGGACCTGGTGCTACTTTGATTATGGGCAACAGTGCTACTGTGTTCGGTGCATCTACATCCTACGCTGATATGGCAACTGTCATGGTCAATGGCGGAACTGTGAACATCGCTGATTCAAGCATCATCAACACCGGACAAACTGGAACGGCTCTTTGGGTCGAAGCATCCGGTGGTAGCATCGAAAACGTGATCGTGAAGAACGCTGCAGTGGGTATTCAATCCTACAACGGCGCTCCACAAGTTGACGGGTTCATCGCTACCGACAACACCGTTGGTGTTGACGTCTACGGTGGTATGTCCCTTCCTACTGTTTACCGCAGCACTTTGCTCAGCGGTGAAAACACTGGATGGAAAACCTACAAAATCGACTTGTCGACCTACATCGGTGACGACTACTTGCAAGTTGGCTGGAACAGTATCTACGGTGGCGGAAACGCTCACCCAACCTACAACTACGCTACCAGCAAGTACTACATGATCACTGACCGGTACAACATTGAATTGGAAGACGACAGCGGAAATGCTTGGAACATCACCCAATCCTCTGACACCGGTTACTACCCATACGGTGCTGCTGATCCAGCATCTGGTACCGGTGATACCGCTACCTACGCAACCGGTGCAACCGGTGGTGTCCCTAGTTGGTCGTGTGACTACTACGGTTACTCGTACGGTCCAGGATACCCATCAAGCTTTGATGGATACTTCTACTACATGCACAACTACTGGCCTGGTGGCCCACAGTCGAACCCTGGATACCCAGGCTACTACTACGCACCAGATGAGTTTGGATTTGACTGGGAAGGAATTGACGGCGTCAGCCCAACCGGTTCCTACGCCTACTACCCATACCACTACTGGGGTTACTACTACACCTCATACCACGGTGGAACCAATGGACCATTCACGCCTCCTGAAGGCTATGGTGGCGGATACCCATCGACTTACAACGTCTGCCTTGATTACGCCGCCTCGTACTACATGAGTCCCGGCCAAGGTGCACGTTTGACCATGCCGACAGTGGACATCTCGGCGACCAACATCTCCAAGGTCTCGCTGTACATTGACGTTCTGCACAACCGTGCTGACAACTTCCAAGATCGTCTGGAGTTTGTTGCTCGTTCGAGCGACAACGCTGCAGATTTGGGAGAATATGTTCGTGAATCTGGTGTTCCTCTCTTCAAGGATGGAACCATCACTGGAGCAGACAACGGAATTCAAATCGGTGGCGCATACGCTGCTGGTGTCTTCGAGAACATTGCAGTGACCAACCCGGTCGACTCAGGTCTCGAAATTACTGGCCAAGCAGCCGCTACAATCGATGGATTGGAAGTTGATGGTGGTACCTACGGTGTCCTCATCGGTAGCTCCGCATCCGGAGCAGTTGAACTTGCTAACCTCGATTTGGACAGCCAAACCTCAGCTGGTGTGTACTACGCCAAGGACATCTCTGGAGATGTCACTGGTATTGTCACGAACAGCGCAGGAGCGGCATTCAAATACGGTCAAAACACTGACAATCCAGTCACCATGACTGGTATGACGATAGCAACCAATGCGGTTGGAATTGAATCAGCAGGTTCTGGTGAATTCAGTCTAACCGACATGACCATGTCGAACGGTAAGGATGTCGTTCTATCTGGAAGCGCTATGGTTGAATTCATTGAAGGAACCATTGATGTCGACTCCGTTGATGTGAGTGGATCTGGAATGTTTACTCGTATGCGAACGCTTGACGTGACCCTTACGGCCGACGCCGCAGCTGTTACTGACGCTACTGTGACCCTCCTCGACGCCAATGGCGGCGCAGCAGGTGCAGGGCTTACGGACGCCAACGGTGTTGCAAACGACCTGACCTTCGTGACAGCGACCGTCGATGCGAACGGCAAGACCGTTCCATCCCTCGCTGGTTACAAAGTGATGACCGTCGCAGAAGTTGCGTATTCATACACATCTGCCCTCAACAACATCGCCGATTTCCGATACGCCAAAGTTGGCGCCACGCTAACAGATGCTGCAGGGAACACTGAAGCGGTTGCTTTGACAACCAAGATTGCCCACCGTGTCTGCTGGTACTCTAGCAGCACAGCATATCAGACTGTATCTCCTTGTGAAGGATCGTTCTCGACCTCTGGTTCGCGAGATCTCAGTGACGGCGATGGTGGTACTGTGAAGGAATACGGTTACTACGGCGGTATGGCTACAAACCTTGCGAACGAAGTCGTCATGGTTGACGTTCCTTACATCTACCTCAACGGTGGTACGGATTACAACCTCAACGGAACGACTTTGCTCGGAACGGGTGTTTATGATTACTACGGTAACCAACGCTGGTACAGCAAGAGCCCTGGTGGAACTGGAATCTACATGAACGATGCCGCCATCTATGGCGTTGCCGTTGATGCATCGACCAACGAAGCATACGGTATTCAGTTTGGTGATTACTTCTACTCGTACTCAACATTCGTTGCGAACAATTCGGTCTTCTCGAACGTCGCAACGATCGAAATTGCGAACGGTTATAATTACAACAACAATTACAACTGGGAAGTTGAAAACCTAGCACTCACCAACTCAACCATTACGCATTACAAGGGTTACACCTCGTTGAACAACGCCATCCAAGTCACCGATATCTGCATGCAGGTTTCTGGTGGCGATGGCGGAATCATCTCTGGTAACACCTTCAACAACTGCGGTGTTGGTATCATGCTTGAACGTGCAACCTACTACTCCTACCACAACGGTGTGGTTGGAGCAGACAACATCACAATTTCAGGCAACACCTTCAACGATGGTGGCGAAATTGCAGACGTTTGGCTCTACAGCAGCGGCGATGCGGATAATGCCTTGATCACTGGGAACACATTCAATTCCGGTGATACTAGCAATGGTGCAATCGCAGCATACCCTGGCAGTCACGACAACCTCGTGATCTCTGACAACACCATCAACACATTGGCAAACGGCATCTACTTGGTGAGCGCTGAAGACTTCACAGTTTCCGGTAACACGATCAACGGTGCCGGCGATGCAGCTCATGCTGGAATCGACATCAATGGTGGTTACGGAGAAATCGACAACAACACGTTGTTGGACGCTGACGGCGGTATCGTGCTTGACTCGATGACCAACCCACCAGCACCTACGTCCTCGCTATGTACGATCCGCTCGTACTCCTACAGTCGCACTGCAACCTGTTCAGTCACTCTTGCCGCTGGCAAGGTTATGGCCGTGAACGTTGTTACTGACGCGTGGGGAGGCGAAGTAAGCATTAGCATCGCAAAGCCTGATGGAACAACAGACAGCTGGAACAACTTCGCCAGCAGAACCGACTACTCGCCATTGGCGAGTTACTCGGACGCTGGAGCCTACGTCCTAACTCTTGGCGATTCTTATGGCGACGGTGGTACGGATGTCTTCATGGTTGAAGGCGGCGCTGCCGGTGGCTACGGTGGACCAGTCATTGCTGACAATTCAATCGAATTGTCACTTGGCCGTGTTTCACCAAACGCTGCAGGTATCGTTATGGAAGACTGTGATGGTGTTCAAATCAACTCAGCCCGTAACTCTGTGATCTTGTCTGACGCCGCTATGGTGATCAGCAACTGCGACGTTGTCGATATTGGCTCGACCCTCCAAGGTGACGGAACTTCCCTCACCAACGGAATCAATGCTGATGACGCTAACGGTGACTCCTTGACTCTGTCAGGAACAACCGTGGCAGGGTTTGAAAATGGTGTGATCAAGACGAGCGGTGCTCTCATCCTCCTCGATGACGCATCCCTCACTGGCGACTCCTATGGAGCCTACGTGGATGACGCAACAGTGACCGCAATCACCGCTAACGTGGATGGTGGCGCAACTGGAACCGGTCTGTATGTTATCGACAGCGACGATGTGTGGGTTTACCCAATGAACGCATCCGGACTTGTTGGTATGTATGTCGAAAACTCTCCGTTCCGCTGGGACGGTGGTTCAGTTGATGCAACCACGGCTCTTGAAGTCGTGGAAGCACAAGGAAGTGTCGAAAACATGACTTGGATCGATGCTACAAACCAAATCAACGCAGGCACGAACGCCTACGTGACATCGATCGGTAACACGATTGATGCTTCGAAGTTGATTGTTGACCCGTCGGCTACCATTGACGAAGCTAACTTGTTCTCGATGACCTCGACCCACTTGACCACTGCTCCTTCCAAAGAAGTGAGCATGCTCATCCAGTCGACCGACGGAACCCGTGCTTCGTACGTGTCCACAAACTTCCAACCTGAAGTCATGAACATTGACGGTTCGGACGCTGACTGGAACGGTGGAAACGCACTCAACCCATCTGGCTATGCTATGCCTGGTGTGATGAGCGGTGACGGAACCAACGACATGATGGTGACCTACATTGAAGGCGATGACCTCTACATTGGTTTGACCGGTGAAGATCTCTCCACCAGTGACTTGCTCATCTATCTCAGCGTCGATGGCGCTGGAAGCAGCACCGGATACAATCTCGGTGGTACTCACACTTTGCCGTTCCAAGCCAACTACGTGCTTTGGGCCGACAGTGAGTCTTCCTTTGGTTTGCTCAGCTACGGTTTCCTCGGTTGGTCCCCAACTTCACTCAGTTCAGCTGCAGTGGAGGTTGACTTCTCCGGCAACCTAGCCGAGATTTCCATCCCATTCTCACGAATGGGTGGTACACCTGACCAAATCGATATCGTGGCAATCGTCCAAGGCGAAAACTCCGCAGACGTTTCGACGGTTCACCCAACACAAACCATCGACAGCATCAACACATTGCAATCGTTCACCGAATACATTACCGTCGAGCTAACGCACGATGATCTCTCATCCGGTGCAATCTCTGATGAAGTGCTTGTTTACCGCTCCTACAAGGGCAGCAACACACCAAGTCTTGCAAAGAACTACGATGTGATGATCAAGACTGAAGCAGACTGTGCCTTTGATTGGGCAACATCCCTTGATGTTTCGCTCGCTACAAACGTAAACTTGAACCTGGACATGGCTCGCGCCTGCCCTGAAATTCAAGCAGCGCTTGCTGACATTGTTGTGGACGAAGACTCTGGTGCTTACACCTTCAGCCTGACCGACTTGGCTGACGATGTGCAAGATGTCGAAGCTACGCTTACATGGGCCTCCACCTCTGGAAACATCGTCGCTTTCGACGATGTTCTGGTTGACTGGGCTCAGACTGTTCACTCAGTGACCATCACTCCTCTGGACGACCAATTCGGTACCATGTCCTACGAGTTCACAGTTACTGACAGTAACGGATTGAGCGATACCAAGAACATCTCGTTCGAGGTCACCAACGTCAACGACGCTCCAGTGATCTGCAACGTGGTCGATGTTGACTGTATGCCTCTAATCTCTCAAGATGACATCTACACCAACATCTTGGCTGAAGGATTCGGCGTGCACAGCAAGTACCTCGGTAACGTGTCGAACGCAAGTTCTTCCTACATCCGTGACATGGCAAACGAGCAATCGCCAACCCGCCAAGTCTACGATTGGGACGCTAGCATTCCTGCCGATTGTATCGCATTCGGTGTCGAAGTGAACGAGAACAACACACTCGTGATTACTGAGAACGTCAACAACGAACTCGGTGGCACCTGTACTGTTACCCTCACTTTGGCTGACGATGCTGCTGCAAACAGTGAAGCTACACCTTACGAGGTCAACTTCTCAGTCGCACCAGTGAACGATGCACCTGTGATCCCTACATGGGACCGACAGAACGGCACGGTCATGGAAGCTGCAAACGGGTCTATCCCTGCTGCACCATGGCAGATCAGTTTGATGGAGGACGACTTGTCGACTGCTAACTTGACCTACGACCTAAGCACAGTGATGACCGATGTTGACCACAACCTCTCTGACCTCACTTGGACTGTTGCGCCTACTGACCAGTGCACATACACGAACTACTTCACCACAACAATCGTGGTTGACCAACTCGTGTTCACACTGATCCCAGATGCAACGACCAACGCTAAGGATTGGGAAATTGACTACCTCAACGACAACGGTATCCACCAAATCGGACCATCTGGCTCCGAGTTCTGTAAGATCCGTTTGATCCTCGAGGACACAGCAACAGCCCCAAGTTACGTGCCAAACTACGACACCACATTGATGCCAATCGCAGCCTATCAACAAGGCCAAGATGACATCGAAATCGGTGTCCGTGTCGAGAACGTTCGTGAGCAGGTCGGCGATTACTACTTCGACAGCCTCTCCGGATTCAGCTTCAACGGCGTTACCAACATCATGACCGGCACCTACGTGCCAGTTACTGTGAAGGTCGGCGCTGGTGGCGATGAAGGACCGTTCACCTACGACCACATGCTTGCTGTGACCTTCCATTCGGATGGACACACAGAAGACGAGCCAACTCGGTTCTACACCGTTCCTGACTACGGAACCATTGTTGAATTCGATGAACTGGTTTACATCACCAAGGATACCTCCAATGTGTGGGTTGAAATGGACGTTGTGACTTGCTTGAACAACCCATGTGACTTGACTGCAGCATCCTCGGATCGCTTCCAGACTGACGACCCAGCATCCCACCGTGCCAACAACAACGGCATCCAGGGCGCTGACTGGTCCAAGCCTGGACAGTACGGTAGCAACGCTACTCAGACCTCCGAGCGCCGACCACTTCTCGAAGACAGCAACTGGTGTAACAACCGAATGACGTCCCTCGAGAACGGTTCAGTCTGTAACCATGCCAACCAGCCACCTAGCACCTTCGAGGCTACTGGACAACCGCTCCCAAGCGTCGTCCGTACAATCGGAGCAAGCTCGGTCCCATCGTTTGCACCTAGCATCGTTGTGGTCAGCCTAACTGGTCTCTTTGTGAGCGCCCTCGCCTTCTCCAGCCGCCGTGCTGACGATGAAGAAGAAGTCGCCGTGACCATGGTTGACGACAATACCGCAGTGAGCCCAGTGATCGCTACCATCTTGATGGTCGCAATCACCGTCGTGCTCTCTGGTGTGATCTACGTCTGGGCAAGCAGCCTCGCTGAAACCGACGTCAAGGGTGTCCCACGGGTCACCTTCGATATCGAGGACATCGATGGTTTCGATGCTGACCAAGGCCACTGGCGAATTACAGTGCAATCGTCTGAAACCGACTTGGCTACACAAGCAGTTGTGCTCCGTGTGATCTACACCGATGGTGATGGTAACACAGCAATTGTTGAAGCAAACATGGCTGACACAAACGGTGTCTACGGGTTCAACCCCGACAACAGTGATGCATTCATCACCTTTGTCGACCAGGTGAACAAGGAAGGAAGCGACTCAGTCTCGACCTTCAACACCGGAGACACAATCTTTGTGCGAACCCACGCTGCTGATGGAACACCTCTAGAAGATGTTACAATCACTCTGTCCTACGCTCCCAGCGTCGGTCAAGGTGCGCTTCTGCGCTCCTGGAGTGGCTTGTCATACGATCTAAAGGCTTGATTCAGGTCAAACGTAACGACAAACGGACGCATTAGGGAAAGGGGTCTCGACCCCTTTCCCTCTTGTCTCCCAGCATCCCAGTGATGGGATGATCCACCTGATGGTGGAGAGCCTGCCCGAACGCAGGGGGTTTCTGAAAGGGGCCCCCTGTCTTCGGACCCCCACTTTCTTGCCTCGTGCACCATTCTTCTTGCTCAACTGTTTGCGAAGCCTTTCAAGGCAGTTGCCGCTCCCTGTAGTATGGCGACCAATGATGTTGTGAAACCACTCACCGATGTCACCTGTGTCGTCTTTGACTGCGATGGAGTCCTGGTCGACGCTGTCAGTTCCTGGCGAACCCTCCATGATCACTTTGGCACCGATAACTCAGAGAACCTTCAACGGTTTATCCGAGGGGAGATTTCCGATGTTGAATTCATGCGATTGGACATTATCAAGTGGAAATCGATTGAAAATCCAATTCACCGAGATGATCTCTTTCGGGCCTATGCAGGTGTCCAATTGATGGACGGGGCACGCGAACTCATACTCAAGCTCCAAGAAAAGGGAATCTTTGTTGCCATCGTAAGCGCTGGCGTTGACCTCTTTGTCGCTTCCATTGCTGCCATGCTCAAAGTCGATGATTGGATTGCAAACGGATTTGAATTCAATGCAGATGATACCTTGGGAGACGAAGGTGTCTGTCGTCTTCATGCCACTGGGAAAGGTGAGGTCATCGAACGTCTTTTGTCTATGAACGGCCTTGAACCACAAGGGTGTATCAGTGTGGGTGATTCTGAAATGGATCTTTCAATGCACATTGATGGCAGCCATTTCATTGGTTTCAATCCAACACGGGAATCATCCATTGGTGCGTTTGAAGAAGCGAAGGTTCCAATCGTAATGGGGAAGAACCTGTTCGACATTGCACCTTATCTGGGCCTTTGATGAATCAGGCAAAGGGTATTGCCGTCGTAGCATGACTTTTCAGGTTGACAATCGTCAGCATACATGGTTTTGGTTGGAACCCAAGCATTCGTTGGTAAGAGGTCTGGTCTTGCCAAGTGCTGGAACAAATCAATGTTGTACCCTTGAAATCAATACAGGCATGGCCATGTACGTGGCCTGTGACAAAAATATCAGGGACTTCACGAATCACTAAGCCATCCTCCGGTTCTGGAGACAATGGTGTTTTTCCACCCCATTGGGGGGCTAAATGCCGTCGGCGGAGCATCTGCCTCATCGCTTCTACAGGATCAGCATAGGTCACCGTTCTCAATCCGGCTACGAAGTCGTCAATTGACTTACCGTGGTAGGACAGCAATCGCACTCCATGAAGGGAAAAGTCACATGGATTGCCTACGAAGGTCGTTGCGTTGTAATCCTGCTGAATGTCCTTTTCAAAAGTAGGCTGTGGTTCTGCAGGTCGAACTGCATCGTGGTTTCCTGGGAGCATGACACATTCGACCCAATCGGGGAGCAGTTCTAACAGGCGTGCAAACTCTTGGTATTGGCCAAACAAATCAGGGATCGATAATTCACTGTCTTGCCCTGGGTAAATGCCGACTCCATCGACACAATCTCCAGAAAGAATGAGGTATTTGATTGTCTTGGCGAGCGGGTCGGTGTGAAACCATCGTACCATCTTGTGCCACTGTGCCTCCAAGAAGGTCTTCGAACCAACGTGGATATCCGAAATGAACGCAACGCTGACCCCGTGTTCTGAACTTGCCTTGACGTGCCGTTCTTTCATTGGGAAATGCAAGTCATCGACGTAAAACATGTCACCCGTTTGGCTGAACGTCCCAGAGACTCCAAGCACATCATCAGGCATGAGTCCTGCTTCGAGGATTTGTTCATGTGCTCGATCTCTGTCAACACCCTTTCTTTTGGTGAGGAGGCAGGTTAACTCTCCAGTTTCATCTTCAAGGTTCCAGATGAGATGACCATTTTTGGTGTACCTTGGTTCATTGACCAATCCAATGGCGACAGCCTTGTTTTCGTAACCCTGGTACCGGCTGCTTTCGGCGTGAAGCCTGACAATCTCGGTGGGTGTGCGAGGCAGGCGTGAATTCTGAATGATCATTTTTCGGATGCTGGTGAGTCGGTCGCTGAAACACGACGTGATATCGGACATTTTCCCTTCTGTTGTGCTGTTTCCTGTGATGTCATAATGCACCAAAATATCGCTCGATGCATCGTTCGCATGTTCACTGAAATCACTCTCTTTCCAATCCGGTAAGTTATTTCGGAACCTTACATCGAGTGGCTCTGGTTCGTGAATCGGAGCGATTGTCCGTCCAATGTCAGGGGTGCTGGTGGTGTTGCTTGCTGTCACTGTTTCACTTGGAGCCGCGGCAGGCGCTGCTGCTGTTGCACCCATTGCACGCTGTTTGCCTCGCCAAACTGCGGTCATATCTTCGAGAATTTCAGCGGTGAGGAAGCCTCGTTCAAAGTGAACAGCCTCGGCGCAATCAAGAACACCCCGAAGATCCTCCAAGTCGATCAATTGTTGCCGTACGGATGCCGTGGGCACAATGCCTCTTTGGCGAAGAATAGGGAGAACCTCTTCCCATTGCGCACCCATGGCTCAGAGGTAGCGAAGCCCCTCCAAAAGCACACCGGTAGGGGAAGCTATCGAATGGGAACCGAGTTCACCATTCGATGTCGCTATCGATGTCGTCTTGGGCGGTCGGAGGTTTACCCTCACCGTCCCATGCATCGTCCTTCCACGGAGCTGCTTCCCGTGTTGCAGCATCCCGTTTTACTCGCTCAATTTCAAATTGGGCTTGAGCGAGAGCTCGTGCAACCAATGCTTCATCCTCGGCCTGCTGATTTTTCACAGCCAATGCCATAGCATCGTCCCAGCATTTGATGGCAGACAGCAAAGCAAAATGAACGAAACCAATTTTGTTTTCAGCTCTGTTCCCTCCAATTTGTGTTGATAAAGCGTTGGCCCAGTGAGAAGAGGCAATGCCAACATAGACCATTCCGACCTTCTTATTGGTCCCGTCATTGGCTGGTCCTGCTATTCCTGTGATGGAGATTGCAATGCTTGCATTGGCTCTTTCTCGAGCACCTTGCGCCATTGCTATGGCGACACCGGCCGAAACAGCGCCCTTCTTTTGCAACAGGTCTGGACTGACGCCGAGTTCTGTGATCTTGGCTTCATTGGAATATGTGACCCATGATTGGTTGAACCACTGGGATGCTCCAGCGATGTCCGTGAACGAACTCGCAAGCAAACCACCGGTGCATGATTCTGCTACGGTAATGGTGTGGCCACCTTCCTTGATCCGGCGCACAAGGCGGGCTGCGGCCGCTTGGACATCTTCATCCATGCAATCTTAGGGCACGCCTTCTCGTTTTTGAGGTTACCCCCTTGAACAATGGCTTCAAGAACTGAGGCTTACACGGGCAAATGGGTCTGTGGTCTAGTGGTTATGACACCGCCCTTACACGGCGTTGATCGAGGGTTCAAATCCCTCCAGACCCAT
>MEHZ011511381.1_pt1 | contig 57660 bp, 55 predicted proteins | sample 897221 | NCBI WGS metagenome assembly MEHZ01 (sample SAMN05514161, study PRJNA337945) | marine metagenome | isolation source: marine surface water | place: Arctic Ocean | collected 2007-12-13 | reverse complement strand
TTTTTCTTAGCTACAACCTTTTTAGCTGCTGGCTTTTTCTTAGCTACAACCTTTTTAGCTGCTGGCTTTTTCTTAGCTATAACTTTTTTAGCTGCTGGCTTCTTAGCTACGACCTTTTTAGCTGCTGGCTTTTTCTTAGCTACAACTTTTTTAGCTGCTGGCTTTTTCTTAGCTACAACTTTTTTAGCTGCTGGCTTCTTTTTAACTGCCATTTCAAGTACCTCCTTCTTAGGTTAAAAAACTCGGCATTAATACATCTTGTCTATTCAATATGCCGCTACTGATAAAACACGCTTAAATTTCTGCGGGCGTTGGTCAGTCCATAACAAAAAAAGCACATAAATCTCGAGACTTATGCACTCTTTTTTATTTAAAAGGATAGTAGACCGTTGAGCGTGCAAAAAGATATTGCCACTCAGCAGTAGGGGATTGATGCCACCCCCGATATAAGATAAACAAAAGGTCATTAAGTATATAACTAACCTTGCTTATTGGCTCGCCATTAGGTGAGTACGCTTTTTTCTCAAACATCGAGCAAACGTAGTTCTATTCATTCGGCTCCATTATGCGTCATTCAGAATGCGACGCTTAATACTACTTAATTACTTTGTGGCCAGATTATTATCATAAAATTGCTGCCTCGCAAATGATTCTAGTGTTTTTTTGACGATGTGTGTTTTTTTTACCACTAAATATTTTCTAATCCCAACTAAGAGCACCACCAGTTTGATATTCAGTAACGCGAGTTTCAAAAAAGTTTTTCTCTTTTTTAAGATCAATCATCTCGGACATCCAAGGAAACGGATTATTTGCATTTTCGTAAAGCATGTCTATACCAATTTGCTGACAACGTCGATTAGCAATGTAACGTAAATATTCTTTGAACATCGGCGCGTTCAAGCCAAGCACACCTCTCGGCATCGTATCTTCCGCATAGCGGTATTCCAGCTCTACCCCTTTCTTCATGAGGCCTTGAATATCTTTCTTAAACTCTTCTGTCCATAAATGTGGGTTTTCCTGTTTAATTTGGTTGATCATATCGATACCAAAATTACAGTGCATTGACTCGTCACGCAGAATGTATTGATATTGCTCTGCGGCACCCATCATTTTATTTTGCCTACCTAACGCCAGTATCTGTACGAATCCCACATAGAAAAATAAGCCTTCCATAATGCACGCGAACACTATCAAGCTTCTCAGAAAATCCCTATCTGTCTCAGGTGTTCCAGTTTTGAAATTCGGATCTGACAATACCTCAATGAATGGAATGAGAAATTGATCTTTATCTCTAATACTCTTTATCTCGTTATAAGCATTAAAGATCTCGCTCTCATCAAGCCCCAAGCTTTCTACAATATACTGATATGCATGCGTATGAATTGCCTCTTCAAATGCCTGTCTCAATAAATATTGTCGACACTCAGGCGCTGTGATATGCCGGTAGGTGCCCAACACAATATTATTCGCAGCTAAGGAATCTGCGGTAACAAAAAAGCCCAGATTACGTTTTACAATCAGCCGTTCATCGTCAGTCAGGCCTGCGGGATCCTTCCAGGTCGCGATATCCCGAGTCATGTTGATCTCCTGCGGCATCCAATGATTAGCACAGCCAGCCAGATATTTATCCCAAGCCCAGTTGTATTTAAAAGGGACCAGCTGGTTAACGTCCGCGGACCCATTAATGACTCGCTTATCCTCAACACGAACCCTTGTGCTGGTCGCATCAACCAATGGATCAGATTTGTCCACCACATTACCAATTGTATTGGCATTCACCGCTGGTGTGTCTTCAAATTGGAGCATACTATTTCCTCATTAATACTTTTAAAGCTTATTAAAATAATGCCGGCATACTTAGTGGCGCTGATGTCTATTCAGTTCAAAATAAAAAATTAAATCTCTTTTTTTTGTGAACATGGTTTTTTACTATCGTTGCATTGTTTTGCTCATCCGTAGGATTAGAGTTACGTCCCGTAAAAAAATTTGTTCTTCGCCTTGCCGCAGAATGAATCTTTTTCATTAACCTCATTGACAAGCCTCACATTCAGGGTCGTCGATTACGCAAAACTTAGGCTCAACAGACTCCATGGACGAAGACACAGCATTCAGCTGCCCTGCGGCCACCGTAGATTTCTCCGCTGATGTTGCCCCCATGGTCCTTAAGTAATAAGTTGTCTTCAGACCTCGATGCCACGCCAGTTTATAAATATCATCCAATTTTTTTCCAGAGACACCTGCCATATAGATGTTAAGAGATTGTGCTTGATCAATCCATTTTTGCCGGCGAGAAGCACACTCGATCAGCCAAACAGGATCCATTTCAAAAGCCGTTGCGTACACCGACCTCAATTCGGCTGGTATACGGTCTATTTTTGAAAGCGCCCCATCGAAGTATTTGAGGTCTGAAATCATGACGTCATCCCAAAGACCATGTTTTTTCAGATCATTAACTAAATAACCATTTGTTACTGTGAACTCACCCGATAGATTGGACTTCACGTATAAGTTTTGATACGTGGGCTCGATCGATGCTGAAACCCCAATAATATTGGCAATGGTTGCTGTGGGCGCTATTGCCACACAATTTGAATTTCGCATACCAACTGATTGAATACGGTCCCGCAGCTGGTCCCAATCAAGTGATTTCTTTCGATCGACCTCAAGGTAGCCGCCCCTTTCTTTTTCTAAAAGCTCAATCGAATCGATCGGTAGAATACCTTTTGACCAGAGCGATCCGTCAAACGTTGAATATCGACCACGCTCCTCTGCCAAGTTCGTCGATGACAAGTACGCGTAGTAACACACAGCCTCTGTAGACTCATCGGCGAACGCCACCGCTTCATCCGATCCGTAAGGAATTTTCATTTCATGAAGGCAGTCCTGAAACCCCATCATTCCCATCCCTACTGGACGGTGTTTTAAATTTGAATTTCGCGCTTTTCCGACAGCATAAAAGTTAATATCAATCACGTTATCCAGCATTCTCATCGCGGTAGAGATTGTTCGCTTTAATTTTTCGTGATCTAATTTTCCGTCCTTCAAGTGCGCAACAAGATTAACTGATCCCAGATTGCAGACAGCGATCTCACTTTCAGACGTGTTTAACGTGATTTCAGTACACAAATTAGAACTATGTACAGCTCCAATATGCTGTTGCGGTGATCGAATATTGCAAGGGTCCTTAAACGTAATCCATGGATGCCCTGTCTCAAACAACATGGAGAGCATCTTTCTCCAAATCTGTGTGGCCGGAATCTGCTTGAATAGCTTTATGTCGCCCCCTGCAGCCATCCGCTCATATCGAGTATAGGCTTTCTCAAAAGCCTCCCCATAGAGGTCATGCAAATCCGGCACCTCTGAGGGGGTAAAGAGCGTCCATTGTTCATTTTGAATCACACGTTTCATAAATAAATCGGGTATCCAATTCGCCGTATTCATGTCGTGGGTTCTGCGACGATCGTCGCCTGTGTTTTTTCTTAATTCAAGAAATTCCTCGATATCCATGTGCCAAGTTTCGAGGTAAGCGCACACCGCCCCCTTCCGCTTGCCCCCTTGATTAACAGCAACGGCGGTATCGTTGACCACTTTTAGAAATGGCACAACACCTTGTGACTTACCGTTTGTACCCTTGATGTGCGCACCCATGGATCGAACTGGCGTCCAGTCGTTCCCCAAGCCTCCCGCATATTTCGAGAGCAACGCATTTTCTTTGATGGCGTCATAAATACCGCCTAAGTCATCATCCACAGTAGTCAAGTAACAACTCGATAGCTGTGGTCGCGTGGTCCCGGAATTAAACAATGTAGGTGTAGAGCTCATAAAATCGAAGGACGACAAAATGTTGTAGAACTCTAAAGTCTTTGCCTCTCGCTCTACCTCCCCCAAAGACAGACCCATCGCTACCCGCATAAAAAAGGCTTGCGGCAGTTCAATACGACGATCCTCTACGTGCAAAAAGTAACGATCATAAAGAGTCTGAAGACCTAAATAACCAAATTGCTCATCCCGCTCAGGCTTTAGCGCAGCACCTAGGGCTACCAAATCGAATTGAAGCATACGCTCATCTAAGAGCTCTGCATCCACCCCCCTTTTGATAAACTCCGGGAAATACGTTGGATAGCGAACCACCATTTCTTCCCTGGTAAGCTCGGTTCCAACGGCTTCTCGACGCAAATCATTGAGCAGCAATCTTGCAGTAACAAAGCTGTAGGCTGGATCTTTTTCAATTAATGATCTAGCTGACAAAATCAAACTCTTATTAACCTCATCAAAAGGCACACCGTCATAAAGATCTCGAACAGTTAAAGACAGAACCTTGTCTGCAATTACTGCTGTACCGAGTCCTGAACAGGCATCGTCGATCAATCTCTTTAGGTTATCCAAGTCTAGTGGCTGAGACACCCCATCGACGATCATGTTGATTGTGGGCTGAGCATCGCTCTGATCAACTTCGGCTTCTTTTTTAGCGCGAGTCCGCTCCTGGTTTCTCTCCTCCCGATAGAGCACATAAGATCTCGCGACCCCTTGCTCACCGTGCCTCATTAATGCCAGCTCCACCTGGTCTTGAATATCCTCAATGTGAACCGTGCCAACGGTCGGATTTCTTCGTTTGAGCGCGACAACTACATTTTGAGTCAACTGTGACACAAGCTCTCGAACCCGTGCTGACGCAGCTCCCTGACCTCCATTAACAGCGAGAAAAGCTTTAGTCATTGCTATTGATATCTTGGATGGCTCGAATCCAACCACCGACCCATTTCGACGAACAACCTTCATCATTCCAGCATCGATACGCGCTGCCTCGCCTTGAATTTCACGTATATTTTCCAAGCTCAAATTGGTTGCTTCACCCACATTAGCCGTCAATTGCATTTAGCCTCCTCAACTTTTATCTTTTTGTGTACTTCACACATCGCCGTTCGATTTCAATCCCAGCCTTCAACATAGATAAACTCTAGCTACAATCGGCATCAGACCATAAATGATGACCAAACCCTTAGGAATCATCAACAAGTTATACACATGTAACACACAAGATGTTGTGCTAACACTTAGGGAACAACACCAATTCTAGTGTTGGTGCGCTCAGTGTCAAGGTTTTCTTATATTAATTTAGAGTGGGGTTTTGGCGATGTTATGACGAAAAATTTGATTTCAAAATTTTTACTTTTTAATCAATGTTTTCCAGTCTTATAGGCAGCAGACTAAAGCCAACTGAGAAGGCTAAATTGGCAGATCGATGTTTTGTACCGCTGAGAGCTCGCGCCAATCAAATCCAATTCCAGGATCCTGCTTCCGACCCAGAGGTAACGCAATGTGGGAGTGCCCCACGCAGGCCTCAATCGGATAAGACATAACCAAGGACTGACAAATCGCCCTCAAGCTAATGTACTGTTCTGCCTCAAAGCCATCCGATTCGGTACCCTCAAGCTCAATTCCGATCGAATAATTGTTGCAGTTTGCCTTCTCTATCCACTGTGACTCTCCAGCGTGCCACGCCCTATTAAGACAGGACACAAACTGCGTAATGCAACCAAGACGGTCAATCAAGAAATGTGTGGAAACTTTTAAGCCGCGAAGCTGCTGATAGAACGGGTGAGCATTGACATCAAGTTGGTTCGTGAATAAACGCCGGATATCTACCCCACCAAAATCTCCTGGCGGCAGACTGATGGAATGAATAACGATGAGACTCGGCTGGGTATCACTTGGCCTCTCGTCGTAATTGGGCGAGTAACACCACTCGGCGTCCTTCAGGTAACCATTCTCAATTCGAGAGTCGGGTTCAATCATGAGTGCGTCTTATCCCGCTCCTTAAGGTGTTCACTAGAGCAAAAGATTCGACCAGTCGACCGAAAACCTTCGCTTAAAGGGAAATGCACACCACAATGAGCACAACGAGCCATATCTTCAACAGCAGGCGCTGAACGAGCTCCATCGGAAGGCCTCTTGACTATTTTTCGGCTCTTCGTCTTGATAAAGGCATAGGCCAAAAAACATACCAGTAACAATAATAGATATTTAACCACGCGCGCCTCCAATGACCCCACTCATAACCGCAGGGATGTACCCATAAAAACCGACCCAACACTCGTCTTAAGCCGCAAAAATCAGATTATGAAATTAAAAGTATTGCCGTCTATGCAGGATGAATACAATACCCTGAGCAATAAACTAACGGTAGACCTAGTTTATTCGAGACAAAGAGTTTTGGGCCAATTCCATCATGCAATCTTTAAACGATGATTGCGGCAAACTTGAAATACTCTGCTGCGCCAACTCTACCTCCATCCGAGCGAGATCACGTGAATAATCAAGCGAACCCAACTTGCGAAAAATATCGACTACGCCAGATAAACCACTCGTGCCATCCGCTAAAACCGCCTCCCGAATGACTGCGACATCGTCTTTAGAGCCGTTTTCTAACGCGTGTATGACCGGCAAGGTAATTTTACCTTCCGCCAAATCATCCCCTGGCTTTTTCCCAATATGACTCTGAGCCCCATCATAATCCAGTATGTCGTCGACAATCTGAAAGGCGGTGCCGATGTGGGTGCCGTATAGCCCTAAATCTGCAATTATCTCTTTATCACCACCAGCCACGATACCGCCCAACATAGCTGCGGCCTCAAACAACCTAGAGGTTTTTGCTCGAATCATTTCGAAATACGAGCTCACAGTAAGCTCTAAATTCTTCACATTTGAGAGTTGAAGCACCTCACCTTCAGAGATGTCGTTTGTTGCATCAGCCATGATTCGGAAGACCTCATCCTCACCGACATCGACCATAATTTGGAACGCTCTCGAATATAAGAAATCCCCAACCAACACAGCAGCTCCATTGCCGAAACACTCATTCGCCGTTTGCAAACCCCTGCGAATTGTGGAGCTATCCACCACGTCGTCATGCAATAGCGTTGCTGTATGCACAAACTCGATCGCAGCAGCCAACTGAATCGCGCCTCGCTCCTCATAACCTAAGCTGGCAGCGGACAAAAGCAATATGATAGGCCTCAGCCTCTTACCACCACTATCAATCGTGTGTCGAGCAACCTCCCCAACTAAGGGCACTCGTGACACGAGTTGGGTGCTGACCTCGTCATTCAGACGTGCCAGGAAGTCAATGGCAATGGGGTTTGAAGCATTCATGGGGCAACGAAAGATAATTAATCAGGTAAAATGCGAGCAATTAACAACTAGGTGCGTTGATGTTATGGTCCCCCCACTGGAGTGTCAAATAAGTTTCTGAATTATTGCGTAATTTGATGAAATCTTGTATGCTACGCTCCCTTTTTGGTAAGATATAACGGTTAACAGCCGATTGAACACGGGATAAAATAAAGCCATGTATGCTGTAATTAAAACTGGTGGGAAGCAGTACAAAGTCGCCACTGGAGAAAAATTGAAGATTGAAACGTTGGGCGCTGAGGTTGGCGAGAATATCGCGCTTGACCAAGTTCTGATGGTTGTTGACGGCGCCAACGTCTCAATAGGCACACCTACCCTTGCTGGTGCGAGTGTTGCCGCAACAGTTTTAGGCCATGGCCGCGGAAAAAAAGTTAAAATATTCAAACTTCGAAGACGAAAACATTACAAAAGGCAGCAAGGTCATCGTCAAAATTTTACTGAAGTCGTTATCGGTGACATTACAAGCCAGTAACCACGCGACTTTAACGTTTTGAAAGGCAATTAATTTATGGCACATAAAAAAGCTGGCGGCAGTTCTAGAAACGGACGCGACTCAAACGCCAAACGACTTGGCGTGAAGCGATTTGGTGGGGAGCTGATCCCTGCGGGTAGCATTATCATTCGCCAACGAGGAACGGTGGTTCATCCCGGGCAGAATGTCGGCATGGGCCGAGACCACACACTATTTGCAAAAGTGCATGGCCACGTTTTATTCGGGAAAACCGGCCCGTTAAATAAGAAAATAGTTAGTATTGTTCCAGCGTAGGGTTTACCTTATTTCAAAAAAACCCTGCCCGTAAGGCGGGGTTTTTTTTTACCTGATTATTAAAAAATAGACGATGAAGTTTGTTGACGAAGCCAAAATAGAAGCGCAGGCAGGCAAAGGGGGCGATGGCGTTGCCGCATTTCGCCGCGAAAAATTTGTCCCTAAAGGTGGTCCGAGCGGCGGAGATGGGGGTCGAGGTGGATCGATCTATGTTCGCGCTTCCAGGGACATCAATACCCTTTTAGACTATCGTTTCAAACGAATTTTTCGCGCTAAAAATGGTGAGAATGGTCAGGGCAAAGACTGTTATGGTCGATCAGGTAATGATCTCTACCTAGAAGTTCCCATGGGCACAATCATTTACGATGAAGCCGACAACTCCGTAATTTTTGATCTAAGCCAAGATGGGCAAACGGAACAACTATGCAAAGGAGGCAAAGGGGGGCTCGGCAATATACACTTCAAGTCGAGCATCAACCGTGCGCCGAGGCAGTTCACCAATGGCGAACTCGGCGAAACCAGGATGATTCGTATGGAGCTTAGTGTTCTTGCGGACGTTGGCTTGTTAGGATTTCCAAATGCGGGGAAATCGACCCTCATCACTTCGGTATCCGCTGCGAAGCCCAAAGTAGCCGACTATCCATTTACGACATTACATCCTCATTTAGGAGTTGTGCGCTCTGGATTTAGAGGCAGCTTTGTAATCGCAGATATACCCGGGCTAATTGCTGGCGCCTCGGAAGGCGCAGGACTGGGACATCAGTTCTTAAAGCATCTGCAACGAACTAAATTATTAGTTCATGTAATCGACATAGGCACCGAATACCCTGATACAGACTCAATCGCGCAAGGAGCTAACGATATATGTCTCGAATTACAAAAGTATGATGAAGCACTATTTAAGAAACCAAGGTGGATTGCATTAAATAAAATAGACTTAATTCCTAAGGAGGAACAAGGAGCGTTTGTTGCGGAGATATCCGCCGCCCTCAAAAAAGGACTCGCCGATAGCTCGCGGATTTTTCCAATCTCATCGCTATCCGCAGAAGGCACTCCAGCGCTTATTAATAGCATCATGGAATACATGAGTAAACTAGAAGAAGACAAGAACGAATCCCATTAATTGAGTCCTTACGAGAGATGAACACTAAGGCGCACCACAACAAACGAATCGTCGTTAAAATTGGCAGTAGCCTGATTACGGCCAATGGCCAAGGGCTTGACTTGCCTGCACTTAGGGAGTGGACTCGACAAATCGTAAAGATCAAAAAAGAAGGATCTGAAATCGTTCTCGTCTCCAGTGGAGCGGTCGCCGAAGGCATGCTTCGTTTGGGCTGGAAAGTGCGGCCCACCATGATTCATGATCTTCAAGCAGCAGCCGCAGTCGGGCAGATGGGCTTAATCAGAGCCTATGAAGACGCCTTTCAGGCCTTAGGGTTACACACCGCTCAAATTTTACTAACCCATGATGATTTGGCTAACAGAACGCGATATTTAAATGCTAGATCCACACTGCGCACATTGATAGATCTGGGCATTGTGCCGATTGTGAACGAGAACGACTCGATCGCAACCGAAGAAATTAAGTTTGGTGATAATGACACTTTAGCTGCACTCGTTGCGAACTTGGTTGAGGCGGATACGCTCATCATTCTTACCGATCAAGATGGCCTCTTCACTGGCGACCCAAGAACATCTCAAGATGTTCAAAAAATTGATGTAGCTGACGCAGGTGACCCCTCACTGGAACAAATGGCGACAGGTAATGGCTCCAACCTAGGCAGCGGCGGCATGCTCACAAAATTGCGTGCGGCAAAACGAGCTGCGCGCAGCGGGACGCATACCGTCATCGCCAACGGGAAAGAATCAGATGTCTTATTGCGCATTCTATCTGGGGAAAAGATTGGCAGCAGACTGAATGCCTCCAAGCCTGTGATGACCGCCAGAAAACAATGGCTCAGTAATCATTTACAAGTTCGCGGCACACTCACTCTTGATGAAGGGGCAATACACGCCATAACCATAAATCATAAAAGTTTATTACCCATAGGTGTTACTAGTATTCAAGGAGACTTCGATCGAGGCGATGTTGTAGCTTGCGCCAACGCGTCGGGGAAAGTCATTGCCTACGGACTCATCAACTACAATTTCACAGAAATAAACAGGATAAAAGGGCTTCCCTCTGAACAAATAGCAAAGGTACTCGGCTATGTGGATGATCTAGAACTCATTAATAGAGATAATCTGGCGCTTGACGACTAAGAATTAGGCGCCCCAACCATAATCATTGGCTTAGCCGACCCTTCTTTTTGCTCATTTCTCCCTTCTTGAAGAGCACCTTTAATTGCCGCTCATCTAATAAATTGGCACCGTCGATACAAATATAATATTTTAACAAATCCCCTCGATAACCATTAGCCGTTTGGTAAAATGCTCCCCGCCATTGAGGATTTTTAACAGGCATCCACGCCTTATCGAACCCGAAGCTTGAGGCATAAAACTTGTACTCCGCGGTTTCACAGCGAAACCCCTCATAGGTTATGTTCTCACTGCCTTTGGGAGAGACCGTAAGTAAAACCATACGGACAACCCCATCCTCTCCCAGCTGAATTGAAGAGACATCAACGAGAAACCGAAAACCGGACTGACTTGTTGTCTGAAAAAGACTGAACCGGTTTTTTTGAGGGGGTGGTGGCAAATCAATGCCCAACTCATTCCAATGTTGTGATCTCTCGTATTTTTCCTTTGTATTTATAGATCCGTCCTGTTTATACCGACCTGACTCATCGGTTTGAGCATGCGCATCGATTTGAATGCTAGAAACGGCGCACGCCAAGACCAGGCCTAAGCCTATGATGCCCAAGACCAGCGAGTTTAATCTCTCTAAAAAAAAGCACATATCAACTTTCTGAAAAACACATCTAACTTTAAGAATAGATGTATTGACGGGTCAGTGGATGGAAGACTTTACCTGAAGCAAAGGGCTTTGTGCCCAATATCAGAAAAATAGAACCCCGTCCGCGATCAAAGATCGTGAGTCGACCCAGCCATATACATTCTCCAAATATATTGCCGGCCTTCCTCAATTAAAGCCATCCCTTTGGACTCTAGGCGATCAACCCAGTAACGAGACTATATTGGTGCAACTTTCAAGGTCATTCTCAACTATCCGCAATCAAATCACTCACTAAAGAGTCGCGGGAGCTTTCAGACACCTCTTCAATTTCTACCGTGTAGTTAGGATGATCTATTCCAATACTTAGCGATGATCCGTGAAGAAGCGACCTCCTCATATCATTCGTGAGCTCAAATCTAAGAAAATGCACCGCAGAGGTTTTCTCAGCATTTTCACGGTCCAAGTCCTCATCCGCAAAAGGAAAAACCTTATCAAATCCAGGAACCTTCACCCAAACACGATCTTCAAGATCAATGAGCTTCGATAGAGCAACTTTTCTCTCAGCCTCATCAGGGTATTCAATTAACAACGTCGCCTTCCAGTTACCTCCGTCTGGAACCAAGGGCAGATAAGCGTGCAATTCCTCATTGATGGCTTCTTCTTCAAAAATTCGTTCTACCCGAAGCATTTCCTGAACTTGATATTGAACGGTTAAGGCATCCTCAAATAATAAGGTCACATGCTCACCCAAATATATTTTCCTATTTTTTTTATGCTCCATAACTTCTGCACGAAACAAGGATCTACGCGTCGCATATTCTTCTAGTGACATCAAGCTTGATCTATTCAACATTTATTTCTCTCCAATTCTTATAAACCGTAAGCAATACGCAATAACGTAATGGGATGACGTTTTTTGACGTCACTCACACCATGTTTCTCTTCTATACCTTGTACGATATGGGTCGCAGCAATGGCACAATCCGAACTGATGTACTGCGGCGCTTCCTCATTCATCTGACGAAAAACTGGCCGACCAATTTTCATCGAATCGGCGTAGTATTCCTTCTTGACGCCCCATGTGCCGTCATGTCCAGAACACCGCTCCACGGTATTGACCGTGGTACCTGGGACTCGCTCTAACATTTCCTTAGTCTTTAAACCAATATTTTGCACACGCAAATGACAAGGTACGTGATACGAAACCTGCCCTAACGATTCTTTAAAATCCTTATTGAGAAGACCGTCACGATCACGCAGCACAAAATATTCGAATGGATCAAACATGGCTTTCGCCACCAACCGGACATCTTCATCATCGGGGAAAAGCAGTGGTAACTCCTGCTTGAACATCAAAGTACAAGAGGGCACAGAGGTCATGAGCGCATAACCTTCCCGAGCATACTTAACCATCTGAGGAATATTTTTTTCTTTTAAGCTTTTAACAGCGTCAAGGTCGCCCAACTCCAGCTTAGGCATACCGCAACAAGCCTCTTTTTGAACTGCGACAACCGGGATTTGATTATGTTCGAGCACCTTAAATAGGTCGTCACCAATATTTGGCTCATTGTAGTTCACGTAGCACGTAACAAACACAGCCACTTTTCCAGGGGTCCTCTGGCCTTCTTGGGGGGAGGTCACGCTTACTTCAGGCAATTGGGACCGGAACGTTTTTCCCGCATATTTTGGCAGCTGGCGATCCTTATGAATGCCAAGTGTTTTGTCCATAACAGAGCGCGTCACCTTGTTCGTGTTAACGGCATTGATCGTCTGAACAACCACAGGGATAGACGAAAGTTTCCCCAGCGCATCCGTACTCGACAATAATTTATCTCTAAAGTTTGTCTGACCGTTTTTAAATTTCTGCGCCTTCGCGCGCAACATTAGGTGGGGGAAATCAACATTCCATTCGTGCGGCGGCACATACGGACATTTGCTCATATAACACATGTCGCACAGATAGCACTTATCAACTACTTTTGAATAATCCTCTTTAGCGACACCGTCCACCTCCATCGTGGCGCTTTCATCAATCAAATCAAAGAGTGTTGGAAAAGCCGTGCATAGGTTGACGCAACGCCGACACCCATGACAAATATCAAATACGCGCTCCATTTCTTCATGCAGCGGTTCTTCCTTATAGAACTCCTCATCCTCCCATTTAAGAGGATGTCGCGTTGGTGCTTCTAGACTACCTTCTCGCATAAAACGTCCGCCGTAAAATACCCATTCAATAAAAAAGCGTGAGCATGAATTAACTCAGGCTCACGCTTCCTACAACCCAATTAAACTGATGAACTCAGAATTAATCCTCTAGTGCATCCAGAGCTTTTTGGAATCGGTTCGCATGGGACCGCTCTGCTTTAGCGAGCGTCTCAAACCAATCTGCGATTTCATCAAAACCCTCATCACGAGCTGTTTTTGCCATTCCAGGATACATATCCGTGTACTCGTGTGTTTCACCCGCGACTGAAGCAGTCAAATTAAGTCGTGTACCACCGATGGGTAATCCGGTAGCTGGGTCACCAACCTGCTCTAAATATTCGAGATGACCATGAGCATGCCCAGTCTCACCTTCAGCAGTAGAACGGAATACTGTCGCTACGTCATTTTGACCCTCAATGTCCGCCTTGTTCGCGAAATACAAATATCGTCGATTTGCTTGTGACTCGCCTGCAAACGCGTCTTTTAGACTTTGTTCCGTCTTTGATCCTTTTAACCCAGCCATTTATAAACTCCCTTTCGATTTTAATTTACTGATAATTATTGCTTCCCAGGTCCTATCGTGCCGTGAAAACAACTAATCCTTGATACCTGGACCATCAAACTTTAGACAAGTTCTAAATTTTTGATATCTGCAGTGTATTTTTACAAGATCTTTCTGTCAATCAGGAGGCATCGAAAATGAAACTGTTTTCCGTGTTTATTTCCATGCTTTTTTTACGGACTTTGGGGGGCGAAAATACGAATCATTGAGAAAAAACTCTAATTTCTCATTCCCCTCCCAACAACCTGGCAGCCCAAGCATCGGTAACGGTGAAAAGTTGCGTCCAGAACTAAACAATTCTCCATTCGGAATCATTTGGGATAACTCAGCATCGATGACTGCTGTCGAAAGCGCTGAGCAACCCACTGGGTACTCGAGTATCAATGCTTTACCCGTCATCCCCACATATGGATTCATCGCTTTTTCCAGCAATGCATGTCCAAAAATGCTGAATGACATATCTTGCATCACCTCACCACGAGATTCATAAAAAATTTCAACCCACTTAAAATCCTTTAACAGTCGGTTCAACCCAGGGTTTCGGGACACAACGATCACTCCGTCTTCATCAAAAATCGTTAGTGCATCCCCTTGAGGTGACCGCCCTCTCTCCACATCATTCTGTAGGACTGCGAAATGTCGCGCATTGAGCGCCGCCTTTGACCTAGGAAATAACAACCACACCAGGGCATTCAATAAATCGTGCCAATTTTGAGGTCTCACTTGCACCTCTCCAGTCAAAAAAGTACGCTGTTCGAAACCTGCCTCAAACACCTTTGGCCTCTGCAATTGAGGCACAAAATTAATGTCGGCCCCGTTCGCATTCACAATGGGGGCAGATTGCTGCGCAACGAGTCGATTCAGCTCCTGACACGTAGGCCAATTGGCTGAATTTAAGTTTGAGAGATAAATTTTGATATCTTCACAAAATTTACTCCCTAATAATCTTTTTCGGCCCTCTAAATAATCCACTGGCTTACGGCGTTAAAATAGCTTTTGATAATGATAGCTCAGATAGAGTGACAATAAATATTAAGGATTGATACGCTCAGTGGACCAAATTGAATGTGTAGTCGTTGGCGCAGGAGTGATTGGCCTATCGATTGCCCGCGCATTAGCGCTAGAAGGCAGGGAAGTACTCATTATGGAAGCCGAAGATACGTTTGGCACCCATACCAGCTCGAGAAATTCTGAGGTTATTCATGCGGGTATTTATTATCCAAAAGACTCGCTGAAAGCAACTCTTTGCGTTCAGGGGAAAAAACTGCTCTACGAGTACTGTGAACTTCGTGATATTCCGTTTAAACGCGTTGGAAAATTAATTGTCGCAACAAACGAATCAGAAATTGAAACGGTGACACAATATATCTCTAAAGCAGCTGAAAATGGAGTGAATGACCTCACATGGCTCGACCAAAAAGAGGCCTTAGAACTTGAACCCGAAATCCAATGCGCTGGCGCTGTGTTCTCTCCCTCGACCGGGATTATCGACTCTCATGCTTACATGCTCAGTCTGTTGGGAGATGCAGAGAATGCGGGGTGCATCGTCGCCTATCACACCTCCATCGAATCCATTGACCCCGACGAGCATGGATTCACTCTAAAGACCGGCGGCTCTCACGCACATAAACTTCATACTAAACTCTTAATTAATGCGGCAGGGTTACGGGCATGTGATGTCGCCAACGCGATCACGGATTTAGACAAAGCACTCATTCCAACCCCCTACTTTGCCAAGGCTCACTATTACTCACTCTCCGGTCGAAATCCGTTCAAACACCTCATTTACCCAGTAGCACACGAAGCTTTTCTCGGCGTCCATGTCACAGTAGATATGGGCGGGAACGCTCGGTTTGGTCCAGATCTCGACTGGATACCAGACATAGATTACGCATTTGATAATTCTCGAGAAACATTGTTTTATGATGCCATTCGCCGCTACTGGCCCTCAGCAAATCAAAAACAACTCCAACCAGGATACACCGGCATCAGGCCAAAAATATCTGGCCCTGGAGAGCCGGCTGCGGATTTTATGGTTCAATCTGAAAAGGACCACCACCTGAGAGGACTCGTTAATCTGTTTGGGATCGAATCGCCAGGATTAACTGCCAGTTTAGCGATAGCTGAATTGGTCAAAGAACTATTAGTCAGGGACGCTTAGTAGACGCGTCGAGAACCACCTCAGATCAATATGAATCGGTATCAAAATCATGCCTAGGAAGTCAACTATTTTTTTGCTGAGCATCTAATAGATCCAGGGCGACGTCAACAATCATATCCTCTTGGCCACCGACCATCCTCCTGCGCCCAAGCTCCACCAAAATATCGATCGTTTTTAATCCATACTGTTTCGCAGCTTTCTCGGCATGTAATAAAAAGCTTGAATAAACCCCGGCATAACCAAGTGCTAACGTTTCACGATCAACCCTGACCGGTCTGTCTTGTAGCGGCCGCACGATATCCTCTGCAGCATCAATTAGCTTATAAAGATCACAACCATGGTTCCAACCAAGACGATCCGCCGCCGCGATAAAAACTTCTAATGGAGCGTTTCCTGCCCCGGCACCCATACCCGCCAAACTCGCATCTACTCGATCACAACCCTCCTCAACCGCCACGATTGAATTGGCAACTCCAAGACTAAGGTTATGATGCGCGTGCATACCAGTTTGCGTCTCAGGTTTAAGGACATCCTTAATTGCCCTAAAACGATCGCGCACATCATTCATATTCAGGGCTCCTCCTGAATCGACCACATACACACATACAGCGCCATAACTTTCCATAAGCTTGGCTTGCTGAGCGAGACCGGAAGGACTGTTCATATGACTCATCATCAGAAAACCAACCGGCTCCATTCCGATCTCTCGAGCGTATTCAAGATGCTGTCGAGAAATATCGGCCTCTGTACAGTGAGTCGCCACACGAACAACTCGCGCGCCAGCATCAAAGGCCGCCTTTAAATCATGCACGGTACCTATACCAGGGATCAATAACGTAGCCACTTTAGCGACTGATAATTCTTCAGCAGCCGCTGCGATCCACTCAACATCTGTGTGACGTCCGAATCCGTAATTAAATGACGATCCTTGTAGACCATCACCGTGCGCCACCTCAATTGAATCCACGTTCGCTTCATCTAAGGCTCTAGCTATTTTTTTAACATGCTCAATGCTGTACTGATGACGTATCGCGTGAGAACCATCCCGCAGCGTGACGTCAGAGATATATATTTTTTTATTCATATTTGTATTCCCCAGTTCAAACAACAGATGGTGACAACTGCAATAATCTCTCTGCAAGTTTTTCGCCTGTCGCGAGCGCCGCTGACGTCATGATGTCGAGATTTCCGGCATAAGAAGGTAAATAATGAGCCGCTCCTTCAACTTGAAGAAACACCGTAGTCTTAATGCCGCTGATCTGCCCGACGCCAGAAATATGGCACGGGTTATCGGGAACAAATTCTTCGAATTGAACACGCTGTTTGAGACGATACCCAGGGACATACGCATGAACCTTAGCGACCATGTCCTCAATGGCTTGCTCAATTTTTACAGTATCAACTTTCGAAGACAAAACATAAACCGTATCCCGCATGAGCATTGGTGGCTCTGCTGGATTCAAAACAATAATCGCCTTTCCTTTTCTAGCTCCGCCAATAACCTCAAGTCCTTTCGAGGTGGTTTCCGTGAATTCGTCGATATTTGCACGAGTTCCAGGCCCTGCTGAACGACTGGAAATTGATGCAATTATTTCAGCGTAGTGAACCTCAGCCACACTGGAGACCGCAGCCACAATCGGGATAGTAGCCTGCCCGCCGCACGTCACCATATTCACGTTCAACTCATCGAGGTGTTGCGTTAGATTAACCACCGGCACGCAATACGGACCAATTGCCGCTGGCGTCAAATCCACCATCCTTACGCCAGGTTTAACAGTCCGAATAAGTCGATCATTCTCAATGTGTGCGCTGGCCGAAGTCGCATCGAACACCAGATCGATCCCCGACATAATATCGTGGCCTGTCAATCCCGAAACACCTTCAGAAGTTGTCATAACACCAAGTCGTCTTGCTCGCTCCAAGCCGTCCGACTTCGGATCGATGCCAACCAAAGCTGCCATTTCGATGAATTGACCCTGACTCATGATCTTCATCATCAAATCTGTACCGATATTGCCAGATCCAATAATCGCTGCTTTGACTTTTTTCATCATCTATGCCCCCCCGTGATTTCTTTGCTAAACAGCACCCTAAGCAATAGTTTTGAAGGTCGCTTATATTGAGCGCCCTGCAAAGAGGTACGTTTTGAGACATTATAATCACCTAAACACGTTCCTGTAATTTCGCCTCAAAGAATTGAAATAGCGCTAGAACATAATATCTTCTATCAATTTAAGACAAGGTTATCATCATGAATCAGTTAGACATGAAGGGAAGGACAGCGATTGTGACTGGAGGCGCCTCAGGCATTGGCGAAGCAACAGTCCGAAGAATGATCTCGTCTGGAGCAACCGTGATCATTTGGGATATGCAAACGGACAAGTTTAAACAATTCGAAAAACTATCACGGTGCATCAAAGTCAATATTGCCGATGAGGCCGACGTACATCGCGCGCTTGAGGAAACACTCGAGTCTCACCCCAAGATCGACATTCTAGTTAACTCAGCTGGCATTAACGGTGTTAATGAAGTGTTACACAAGTACCCTACTGATATTTGGAGACAAGTGATCGACGTCAATCTAATCGGTGTTTTCCTCGTCTGTAAAGCAATCGTACCCCACATGATTGAAAACTCGTATGGACGAGTCGTCAACGTCTCTTCAGTGGCAGGTAAAGAAGGTAACCCAACCGCATCGGCTTACTCTGCATCAAAAGCTGGCGTCATTGCGCTGACGCGGTCGTTGGGCAAAGAACTCGCGACGTCAGGTGTGCTCGTGAATGCCGTGACACCAACGACTGTCGACACACCACTTCTCGAACAAGTGCCACAAAGTCATATTGATTATATGAGATCAAAAATACCAATGGGGCGGCTTGGAACTGCGGAGGAACTCGCGTCCTTAATTACGTGGCTATGCACCGAAGACTGCTCATTCAGCACAGCTGCTGTATTTGATGCTTCCGGGGGCAGGACAACTTACTAACTATTCTAGAAACTTAAGGAAACACCATGAAAATGAAAGCAGCGGTCATTCGTCAAATGGGAGCACCACAACCCTATGCAGAATCTAAACCTTTAAAGATTGAGGAAGTAGAAATTGCCTCTCCCCAGGAACGAGAACTGCTCGTACAAATTAAAGCAGCCAGTCTCTGTCATTCGGATCTATCAAGCATAAACGGTAACAGACCAAGGCCGACCCCCATGATTCTGGGTCATGAAGCAGCAGGCATTGTCGTCGAGTGCGGGTCGGGAGTCACAGACATTGAGGCTGGAGACCATGTGGCGTTAATCTTCGCCCCCAGTTGTGGCGAGTGCATTTCATGCAAAGAGGGCCGCCCGGGGCAATGTGAACCCGGACAGCAGTCCAACGGCGCCGGCACACTGCTTGGTGGTGGCATTCGCCTCAGTCAGAATGGCGAACCGGTTTACCATCATGTTGGGGTGTCCGCATTTGCCGAATACTGTGTGGTCAATCGAGGGTCTGCCGTAAAAATTGATAAGAGCCTGCCGTTTGATGAAGCTGCATTATTTGGCTGTGCCGTGCTCACTGGAGTTGGGGCCGCACTTAATACCGCAGGCGTATTTCCAGGCGCCACCGTAGGCGTTGTTGGCTTAGGCGGTGTCGGCCTGAATGCATTGCTTGGTGCAAAAGTTGCTGGCGCGAGTCAAATCATCGCTATCGATGTACATGACGACAAACTCGACATCGCAAAAAGACTCGGCGCGACCGCGACCGTAAATGCCAAAGATGACAAAGCTATTGAAAAAGTCAAAGAGTTAACGCAGGGCGGAGTTGATTTCGGTTTTGAAATGGCCGGATCCGTGCAGGCCATGGAATTAGCTTATCGCATCACACGCAGAGGTGGCACGACTGTTACCGCGGGACTTCCTCACCCAGAGGCGCGTTGGGAGTTGCAGCACGTCAATTTAACTGCGGAAGAGCGCACCGTAAAAGGCAGTTACGTGGGATCATGCGTGCCCGCTAGAGATGTGCCTCGCTACATTGACTTATACAAACGTGGGATGTTGCCTGTCGATCAACTTTTGAGTGACCATATAAAACTAGAAGACATTAATGAAGGGTTCGATAGACTGCAATCAGGACATACCGTTCGACAAATCATAATGATGTAACGCGGATTCACACATTGAGCACTGATAACTCAACTAATACAAAGGCAGACCGCTACGACCATGGCGTTTTAAAGGGATTTGCCTCATCCCTGTTAACAGCCTCAGGAATGGAGCCGAGTAAATCTGCTGTGATCGCGGACGTCCTCTTAGAAGGAGACTTACTCGGTCATGACACGCACGGCTTGCAACTACTTGCGCCTTACCTCTCCGACATCAAATCGGGGGCTATGGCGACTCATGGGGAACCACGGGTCATCAGCGATCTTCCAGCTGCAATCGCTTGGGACGGCAAAAGATTGCCAGGAACCTGGCTCACGTCCAAAGCGCTCGATCTAGCGATCAATCGGGCAGAAACCTACGGCACATGTACGGTAACGATTGCTGGAGGACACCATATCGCGTGCCTTGCCGCCTACCTCCTTAAGGCGACTGAGAAAAACATGGTCGCAATTATTATGACTTCCGCCCCTGAGAATAAATCGGTCGCACCGTATGGCGGCAAAACGGGAACTCTGACTCCCAATCCGATCGCGGCCGGATGGCCGACCGGTGATCTACCCGTATTGATCGATGTGTCAACCTCGATCACAACGAACGGTATGGTTGGGCGCACAGCGAAGTCAGAAGAAAAGCTATCAGGGCCGTGGCTTATTGACCAAAAGGGACAACCGACCAATGACCCAACCGTCATGACATCCGAACCTTCGGGCGCCTTATTGCCGATTGGCGGTTTGGAGTATGGACACAAAGGCTTTGCGCTCGGATTGCTGGTTGAGGCATTAACCCAAGGGTTGTCAGGACACGGGCGAGCCGACTTAGTCGATGCATGGACAGGAGAGGTCTTTCTGCAAGTGTTGAATCCTGTCTTATTCGGGGGTATTAGTCAGTTTGTGAGACAAGCCAGTTGGATCACGGAGGCCTGCCTGAACTCAACGCCTATTGACCCAGAATCCCCAGTGCGTATGCCAGGTCAACAAGGCATAAAGAACCGTCAGTACCAAATGAGTCACGGAGTCACACTTCATCCGTCAATCATGCCCGCACTGATCACTTGGTCACAAGAAAAAGGGGTGGATATGCCATCCCCGATAAAATAAGTGCTGCCGCGTCACATTCGTATGAATATCCCTCACTGGTAGTAATTTTTATGGAGACACGAACACTGAGGAACAGACTTTCTCAACTACATGCTTCAGCCGTCCATGACGTATTAAGCCAGTTTGGATGTGAGAACTTCGTACTGCCACCCACGATCAAACCATTAAATAAGCAACAGAAATTAGCTGGGCCTATCTTCACGATTGAGGGGCGACTTACCACGTCGCATACCCCACACGAAACCTTGATCGAGTGGACGTCTTTGCTCTCAAGCATCCCGCCAAATTATGTCGCGGTGTGTCAACCCAACACCAGTGAAGTTGCGCTAATGGGTGAACTGTCAGCCGAAACGCTGCAAAAACGCGGCGTCATCGGCTATCTGGTAGATGGCGGTTGTCGCGATGTATCGATTATCAACGGACTCAATTTTCCTGTGTTCCATTCCTTCAACACACCAAAAGACATTGTTGGCCGTTGGATTCCGACCAAACTCGGCGGTCCGATTGTCATCGGTGATTGCTTAATTCAAAAAGAGGACTACATCCTGGCGGACTTAGATGGCGCGGTAGTCATTCCCAACAAGCACTTAGAAGCAACGATCACTCAGGCGGAACTGGTTTTGAATACGGAAAATGCTGTTAGAGAAGCCATCATGGCCGGTGTAGACCCAAAAGAAGCTTACTTAAAATTTGGAAAATTTTAATCGAAAAAAATCAGAGAACTACTTGAGCTGCGAAATTTACGAATTAACACGAGACAATAGAATTTAGTATTAACATAGACAATAAAACACAATCTAAAATGTCATTACTTTAGTAGGAATTTAAAATTTTGGAGGAATTATGCGGAACTACATTGAATTAATCGTCCGGTTGCGCTGGCTCGTTATCGCGGTCATTCTTGGATTAACGGTTTTTTTCGTAAAAAACCTCGGGAACCTGACCGTTATCATTGACCCAAATACTATTGTTCCCCAATCTCATCCTTTCGTATCAACCACTCTTAAGATCGAAGAAGTATTTGGATCACGATACGTTGCCGCGATAGGCGTGACTGCAAAAGATGGCGATGTGTTCCAGCCTGAGATTCTTGCCAAAGTCCAACGAATTACGCAAAGACTGAGCGAGACACCACGAGTTGTTCAAACAAACCTGTTATCGGTGGCGGCCAGCAGAGTCAAGGATATCAAAGGTACCGAGGATGGGATGCAAGTCCAACAGATGATGGAGGAAGTGCCGACTACACCTGAGGGTTTGGCGGCCTTGAAAGAGGCATTACTTCGCAATAATTCGTATATGAATTCGGTTGTCTCAGAGGACTTTAAAACCCTAACAATCCTCGCCGAGGTCAGAGATGCATCTCCCGAAGATAAAAAAGAAGGTCGCGTCGGGTTTACATATGTCTCGGATCGCATCAGTGAAGCTGTTGACCCAGAGCGAGATGACTCAGTCACCATTGAAGTTACGGGGTACCCCCCTTTTATAGCGTTAATCGAGAAATTTGCTGAAAGAACCCCTTTCTTATTAATGATTGCGATAATCATTATCGGGATTATTCATTTTGAGGCATTTCGAACCCTACAAGGCTTAATACTTCCATTAGTGACCCCTATAATCGCAGTGATCTGGGCGCTGGGTTTCATGGGACTCGCGAATGTCCCGCTGGATATATTTAATACGTTAACGCCAACATTAGTCCTGGCAGTTGGCGCCGGACATGCCGTGCAGCTGCTGAAGAGGTACTACGAAGAATACAATAATGCCCAACCAAATGGGGCTCAATATACGAAAACAAAATTCTTCGATGTGAGCCGTATTCTTGGTAAGCTATCACCGATCATGCTTGGCGTTCCGGTCTTATGGGGACTTTACAAAGGCTTTCAAACAGGTGAACTCAGCGACGGGGTGTCGGCAACTCTCCAGGTAGGTTCGGTCTCACTGATACCGGTTTGGCTATTTTTCCTTTGGGCATCAATACGATTAATTATTTATATTTTCAAACCGAAGCGTATCGTTGCCGATGACGCCAGCATTTCCGCAAATCGCCAAGCTGTTATTGACTCTATCGTAAAAATTGGCCCTGTCATGCTGACGGCAGGCATCGTAGCATCTTGCGGGTTTTTCTCGCTAATGGTTTTTGACATAGTGTCCATCAGGGTTTTTGGTATATTTTCTGGCATTGGAATCCTTAGTATCTTAATCGTTGAAATGACATTCATTCCAGCGCTAAGAGCCATTCTTCCACCTCCAAGCCAAGGCGAAACCAACTTAGAGCGGGAGGAAAGAGTATGGGACAGAATCACTGGTTTTTATGCGAGAACCATTCTCGGCCCAAATAGAAAACATATCTTTAGTATTACAGCGGTTTTAATAGTTGTTTCTATTTATGGGATGTCAAAATTGAGTATCGAAAGTTCTTTAAAAGGCTATTTCTCGCCAGACTTAGAGGTGATGCAAAACGATCGTGCGCTTAATGAGCGAATGGCAGGAACCAATACGATTTATCTTATGATTGAAGGCGAGGAACAAGACGCCATTAAAGATCCGGCTGTTCTAAAAGCGATGGATCAATTAGCTCGATTTATCGAAACTGAACCCAATATCGGTAAGGTTATGTCCATAGCTGACTTCATTAAACAAATGAACAAGTCAATGCATGCTGACGATCCTAGTTATTATCGGATACCAGACAACAGAAACACGATAGCTGAATACTTATTGATCTACTCTATGTCGGGCTCACCTGGGGATTTTGATCCGTACGTAGACTACGACTACAAGTTAGCCAATATGGTCGTATTTACTCACAGCGACAACACCACCGACATGCTTACTCTATGGAGCAATATTCAGAATTTCGTTGATGAAAACTTTCCATCAACAGTGACTGTGAATGTTGGAGGGAGCGTTGCTCAAAGTGCGGCTCTAGCAGAAGTTATCGTGAAGGATAAACTGCTTAATATTGCTCAAATTGCCGGAGTGGTGTTTTTGTTCGCCTCAATTATTTTCCGAACCCCGGTAGCTGGATTACTCGTCGTCACGCCATTGCTACTCTCTGTTTTAACTAATATGGGGCTAATGGGCATACTGGGGCTGAGTTTAAATATCCCTACCGCGTTAGTATCCTCACTAGCTATCGGAATTGGAGCAGACTATGCGATATATATGCTTTTCCGTCTGAGAGAGGAGCTTGCGAAAGGTACAGGAGTCGATGAAGCCTTTCATAAAGTGCTTCGTACTGCTGGGACGGCTTGCTTGTTTGTAGCAGCGGCTGTGACTGGAGGGTATGCCGTGCAAGCATTCTCGCGCGGATACTACCCGCATACCTGGACGGCATTTTTAATAGGTACAGCGATGATTGTAAGCGTTACAGCAGCTCTTACAGTAATGCCGTCTCTGATACTCAAATTCAGACCAAAATTCATCTTTGATGGAGTAAAAAAATGAAAATAAATGCAACAACGTTTGCATTCAATGCGACCTTTTTAGCACTTGGCACCATCTTCTGTCTCACGCCGCTGGCAAGTTTCGCTCAGTCTGCGGCTGAAATCATGGAAGAGAATTTCGTTGTAACTAAAGTTACGGACTCAGAATCCGAGAGCACATTCATTCTGAGAAATAAATCAGGTAAAGAGCGCGTGCGTAAGACTTTCGGAACGACCAAGCTGCAAAAAAATGGGATTGACAATATGCGAATGACTCGATTTATCGAACCTACCGACGTTAGGGGTGTGGTTTCGCTGTTGATCGAACAATCTGAGAGGGACGATGATATTTGGCTTTATCTACCTAGTATGAAAAAAGTTCGAAGACTTGTTTCCAGTAATAAAAGAGATAGTTTTGTTGGGACTGACTTTTCATATGGGGACGTAATTGGGCATAAGGTTCAAGATTGGGACCATACCATTGCGGGAGAAGAGCTCATTGACGGTTTTGAGTGCTATCTGATTGAGTCAACACCAAAAAACAAAACAACTGCGAAAAATACTGGTTACTCGAAACGCCTCTCTTGGATTCAAAAAGAAGCTTACGTAACACGTAAGGCAGAAATGTATAACCTATCGGGAGCGTTGTACAAGCAGATGAGCTTTAAAGATTTACAGCTTATCGAGCCAGATAAAAACAGGTGGGCAGCAATGGAGTTAAGAGCAACTAACGTAATTTCAGGCCATTCAACCATTGTCAAAGTGGACAAACTAAAAGTGAATGTAGGAGTCAAAGATTCTTATTTCACAAAGCGATATATGGAAAGTGAATGACTAGAGAGTTGTTGGTTTTTAAATCGAAGCGACTCCAAATTTATGGAGTCGCTTTTTTAATAGCTTTTTTATTCCTCAGCAATCAAAAAGCATTATCGCAAGATAATGACTCAGTTATGGCGGATGAGCCATCGTTGAGTCCAGAAATTAGTTTTGAAGGCGAGTACGAAAAATCTAATGAAAATTGGTATTCACCGATGAAAGAGCTTGGAATCACAGGTTCATTACGGGGTGGGTATTGGTCATCAAATCGATTAAATAATAATGAGAATAATCTCATTACGAGTTCGACATGGCTAACACTCGACAAACGCCTAAGACAAGGCCTCACGCTCTATGCAGATGGATATATTTATAACCAAGACACTTTTGGTAGTGAAAGCAGTGATCATCGCGTTAAAGAAATCTACGTTCACTTTCGATCCGGGGATTGGGATTACAGGCTTGGACGTCAAATCGTTGCTTGGGGCAGAGCCGATAGATTGAATCCCACAGACAACCTTACACCTCGAGATTTCACACTATTATCACCCGAAATTGATGAAGAGCGGATGGGAACAGAGGCTGTAAAAATCAGCAAGGTATTTGGAATGCATTCCAGTATCACAGGTGTTTGGCTTGTGAATTTTGAACCCAATCAACTCCCTCCCGCAAACACACCTGGATTACAGTTTGTTCATAACATTCCTGAAGACCATCACCAATATGCAATAAAGTTTGATCAATCTGGAGGTAATGTTGATTGGTCTATTTCTTATTTTTCCGGGTTTGACCTGAATGCTGACTTAGCTATTACGGGAACCTCGGGTGCTGATATCTTGGTCCAACAACAATACAATAAGGTCAATGTTATAGGCGCTGATCTTGCGACGATCGTGGGTTCGAATCGGTATGCTATCGAAGCTGCGCACACGGAAACGAAAGATTCATCAGGGCTAGATGATTTTATAAAAAATTCATTCATGCATGTTGTCGTTGGTATTGAACGAGACTTTGGAAACAATTTAAGCGCTATTGTCCAAGGTATTTATCGAAAGATTGATGATTATAACGATCCCAGAGAAATCGTTAATGAATCTCAAAGGGCGGTAGCTTCATTGGGCGCCCTAGCCAACCATCAACTTGACAAGGACGAATACGGCATTAGTTTCCGTGTGGGGAAAAAATGGCTTAACGATACGCTTGAAGCCGAGTTTGCCGCCAGCACACTGCTCCAACGACATGGTTACGCTGTTCGCCCAAAGGTGACCTATTCAATCAACGATCATTTGAAAGCCACCACTGGTTTAGAATATTTTGATGGGGCTTCTGACACTATTTTTGGGCTTCAAAAGAACAATAAATCCGCATTCTCAGAACTCAGATATTTCTTTTAAATCATTTCATCAACACAGCTCTCAAAAAGTCATCTTAAAAACATATAGTTATACTTACAAAGTGGTTCATTGCCAATAATCTGATTCTGCGCCCAATTTCAAGTACATCTGCCTGCAGCGGATTGCGGTTTTAATATCCCTTAATAAGCCTCTTGACCACACTGACCAGTGGTATAGAATAAATACATGGATATCAGCGCATTCTGAATTCAAAAAAGAAGCACTGATATCTAACGCGCCTGATTTTATTTATTAATATGAATAATTAAAGGCTCTGCATCAATAATTCTTCGGGAGGAGATTTTATGAAACTCAAAACGTCACTCGGACGTTTCGGAGTAGCTTTGGCTGGCGCCACGCTAGCCGTTTCAGCGATTGCTGGAACCGTTACTACCGACCGTCTCATCAACAGCGAAAAAGAACCTGGGAACTGGCTGAACCACCACGGAAACTTGGAGGCTCACCGCTACTCAGGCCTTGCTCACATCAACAAAACAAATGTTAAGGATCTTAAAGTCGCATTCACATTTGCGATGGGCGGAACCCAAGGCGGCGGAAAAGAAGTTATTTCTTTCCCATTTGCAGGATTAGAAGGCACGCCAATTGCTGAAGACGGATTCTTATACATAACCACTGGTTGGGGTGTAGTCACCAAGCTTGATACAAACGGCGGAAGCCCTCGTATCGTTTGGCAATATGATCCAGCTCCAGATAGAGACTACGCGACTACTGTTGCATGTTGCGGCATTAACAACCGAGGTGTTGCGCTCGCTGATGACTTTGTAATTTCTCCAGTTATTGATGGTCGAATCGTAGCAATTAACAAGATTGATGGCACGCTTGTTTGGGAAGCTCAAGTTGCTGACCCAGGTAATGGTGAAACCATCACCGGTGCACCACTTATTGCTGGGGACAAAGTTGTTACTGGTATGGCTGGTGCCGAATTTGGTGTTCGTGGTTACTTAGAAGCTATGGACATTAAAACGGGTGAGCAAGTTTGGAGAACCTACACCGTTCCTGCTCCAGGCGAGCCAGGCTCAGAGACTTGGAAAGATGACTACGGCGCTTGGAAAACAGGCGGCGGCACAACATGGGTCACCGGTTCATGGGATCCAGAACTAAACATCATCGTTTGGGGCACTGCAAATCCAGGGCCTGACTGGGATTCAGCATACCGCCCAGGAGATAATCTCTGGACTGACAGCACGCTAGCTTTAGACGCAGACACTGGAGAAATCGTTTGGGGCTTCCAACATACACCTAACGATCCTTATGACTTTGACTCAATCAATGAAAACACATTTGTTGATACCAATATCGAAGGCAAATTCCAGCGCGCTACATTGCACGCAAACAGAAACGGTTATGCATATGCACTTGACCGCGTAACTGGTAAATGTCTGTGGGCAACTCAATTTGTTGAGGAAATAAACTGGAGTGACGGTCTTGATGAGAATTGCCGACCAAACAGCTATGATCCTAACGTTGATGTGCAAACCTACGTTCCTGGCACCGCAGCAATGCGCGGTACATCTACGGAAGGTCGTGGAACCATTGAAGGCACATTGAAGCCTGGACACATGGGCGGAAAAAACTGGCCACCAACAGCGTACAGCCCTCAAACTAACTACTATTACATCCCTACTATTGATGGATGTAATAAAGCGTTTACTGAGGTAACTGTTCCTGGACAACACAAGCCACGTCAGTTGTTCCTAGGTGGCGCGCCTTACTCAACATATGAAGATCCAGATTGCGGACGTATTTGGGGAAGCATCACTGCGATTGACGTGCAAACGGGTAAAGTCGTAGCGAAGCATACAACCAAGTACCCACAATTAGGTGGATTACTTACCACCGCTGGTGGACTAGTATTCTCTGGTTATGCTGAAGGTGCTGTAGTTGCACATGACGCAGTAACCCTAGAAGAACTTTGGAGATTCGAGACAGGATCAGCAATCAATGCACCACCAATGACCTATATGGCAGGTGGCAAGCAGTATGTTGCTATTGAAGTTGGACTCGGTGGCGCTTGGCCTCAGTGGTTTGTTAGCTCAACCCCTGAACTCAAAGCTCAGGTTCCTAGTAACGTCCTCTACGTCTTCGAATTACCACAATAAGTCAGACTCATTATTGAAGATAAGGACAAGTAGTGCGAACTTACGGGACCTTATGGGTCCCGTAAGTTTTTAAGTCTGGGATTAATCTCAAAGATACTGAAACAGCGAAAAATTAGGCTTTTTAATCATGGTAAAGAAAACATTGCTTAAGCGAACGATGGCAGGAGTAATCGGGTCTATGGTTGCTCTTAGTTTATTGGTCACATTAGATATATCTTTCAACGTTACAAACACTGCTCACGCAGAACGACCTAAGATCAAGAAAAGAGGGCCTGGAGGTCGGCAATTATTTGACCGCTACTGCATTACCTGCCACAAATACATGGGGCAAGGAGGGCATAGCGAAGGGGGATGGGGTAAAAACTTAAGAAAAACGCCATTACCACGAGAAATGCTGATGGCTACCATAAAGTATGGCCGTACGCAGCTAGGAATGCCCGCATTCGAGGGCAACTTCAGCGACGCTAACCTCTACATAATGACGGACTTTATTCTTGGCGAACTGAGATGTAAAGAACCGCCAGAAGAGAGTTTAGAGTGGAAAATTGGCTGCCAGGAGCAGCAATAACTCGATATGGAAACGTAGGGCATATTAGGTTTTACAAACAAAAAAGGCAGCCCTAACGAGCTGCCTTTTTTAATGCGCGGAAAAGATTACTGACTTTGACCCGGTGCTAAACGATTAATGAGAACAGGAAGGTAATCCAGACCTCTCTGATCTTGATCTTCTTTTAGCCACGCTAATGCCTCGTCTCTATCAATATGATTCCCCCAGCTAAGCTGCAGATGAACCATTTTAAGTAACCGGGCTCCGTTTTTTTCTTTTTGATCAACAAGCTCACGCCCCATCTCTAGAGCTTGACTGAAATCTGCAAGCTGCCCTTCCTTGACTTGCGCATAAGCCCGATCGTACGAATCTCGAGCAACCATATACACAGCAAGCACATCACCCTGAGCCGCTCTACATTCCATCCAAAATTCATCTTTTGGACATTCTATAATTTCTTCTGCTATCGCTGCCGTGCTGAATGCAGTCGTCACACAAAGAACCGTAGCCACTAAAAAAGATGATGCTTTTGTACAATAAATATCTCTCATGATCTATCCTTAATGTACACCCGGAGCATTCTTAAAATACTTTGCTACAGGGGCAGTATCGAAATAAAAGTCTAAGTTCTTAACCTTACCACTCATACCAAGTTCAAAAATAGCTACACCTTCGATAGTTATCTTATCTCCTGTCGGTTTATGCGTTGCCGACCACGCATACTCCATAGCACCCACTAAATCTTGAACGGTGACTCGCTTTACAGTCCACTTCGCCTTGAAATTATCAAACTCCCACTTATAGTACGCCTCAATTGCGGAGGCGCCTTCGATAACGACTCCCGGCATGGTCCGGCGAGATTTCGACTCGAAATATTGATTCCATTTGTCAGCATTTCCATTACGCATACCCATGTTATACGCTTGGGGTGCTAGTTTCATAAGGCTTGCCGCTTGCATAGCGACGGACCCTGCCGCATCTGCGGTTCTCAAAGTTAAAACGTTTAACAACCCAACCAGTAAGAAACCAATAATCAGGAGCTTTGAAGAAAAACATCTAGAAGACATAACAATTTTCGATCTCTTAAAAGTGAATTGAAGTTAATTTACAAGTTAGATTAATACTTTCATAGTATACACTGCATCGTTATATTTGGCCTCCAACGGCAGAGCAAAAAGGGACGCGTATTCGCCTGACGAGTAAACAGGAGAGATTTTGATCATTCTTTTTAATAAACCGTTTGGAGTTCTCTCCCAATTCACAGATGAACATGGCCGCAAAACGCTATCGGATTTTATCCGTATGGAACAAGTGTACCCGGCCGGGCGCTTAGATTTAGACAGCGAAGGCCTACTCATTCTTACCGACGACGGACGACTACAACAACGTCTGTCTAATCCGAAATTCGAAAAAAAGAAAATCTATTTAGCTCAAGTTGAAGGTGAACCAACAGAAGCAGCAATCATGCAACTGGAACATGGGGTATTGATTGAGAAGCGGATGACTCGCCCCGCGACGGCAAAACGAATCGCTGAACCGCCGTTATGGGACAGGGACCCACCCATTCGATACCGACAATCCATCCCAACCTCCTGGATAGAATTAGGCTTAACTGAGGGCCGAAATAGACAGGTGCGAAAGATGACTGCGGCTATAGGTCACCCCACCCTCAGACTCGTACGTCATTCAATTGGGGAGTTTTCCATCGATGGGTTATCTCCTGGAGAATGGCGACTCATTGAGAATCATTCGAGATATTCACTGTAATACATTAGACTATCGCCATTCACACAATCACACGTCTTAAATAATGAGCGCTCCTCAGAGTATTTTTCAATACAAAAAGTATTGGGCCAAACGTTTTGGTACCGCTCCCTTCCTTCCCATGTCAAAGGAAGAAATGGAAAATCTGGGATGGGATCAATGCGACATTATTCTAGTCACAGGAGATGCCTACGTCGATCACCCTAGCTTTGGCATGGCCATTGTTGGCCGGCTTTTAGAAAATCAGGGCTTCAGAGTAGGGATTATCGCGCAGCCAGACTGGTACGACGTCAACGCATTTAAAGTACTCGGTGAACCAAAATTATTTTTTGGTGTAACTGCTGGGAACATGGACTCCATGGTCAATCGGTACACCTCTGATAAAAAAATAAGAACAGACGATGCATATACACCCAATGCAGCACCAGGAAAAAGACCAGACCGCAGTGTTATTGTGTATAGCCAAAAAGTTAGACAAGCGTACAAAAACGTACCGATCATTCTAGGGGGCATCGAAGCCAGCCTTAGGCGCATTGCTCATTATGATTACTGGTCAGAAAAAGTGCGGCGATCTGTACTGATGGATGCAAAAGCGGACCTACTACTTTTTGGGAACGCCGAACGCGCACTCGTTGACGTAGCCCACCGGATTGCTTCTGGCGCAAACATTAAGGACATTACCGACATTCGAGGTACCGTATTTACGGTCGACTCAATTGGGCCCGATTGGATTGAGCAAGACTCAACCACGCTCGATAAACCTGGGCAACTATCACCGCCCGTTAACCCGTATCAAATGATTAGTCCCGATAAGACAGAATCAGTCAATGCCAAGCCGGGTATCAGCCACTCAAAAAATCATTCTCGAGAAAAAATTGTAGTGCGACTGCCTTCGTATGAAGCCGTATGTGACGATCCAATTATGTATGCGCATACATCGCGTGTATTACACCTTGAGTCTAATCCTGGTAACGCACGAATTCTTGTACAACGGGTCGGTAATCGTGATCTCTGGATCAACCCGCCACCTATTCCTCTCGAGATGGATGAGATGGATCAGCTTTATGAATTACCCTATGCACGGGAACCTCATCCAAGCTATGGAAAACAAAAAATACCGGCCTTTGACATGATTAGATTCTCTGTCACGATTCAGAGAGGCTGTTTTGGAGGGTGCACGTTTTGCTCCATCACCGAACACGAGGGACGTATCATACAAAACAGATCTGAAGATTCTATCGTTAGGGAAGTAGAACACATCCGTGATAACGCACCTGAATTCACAGGCGTCATTTCTGACCTCGGTGGTCCAACAGCGAACATGTATCGATTGGCTTGTAAAAGTAAAGCCATCGAGTCGTCATGCAGAAAACTATCGTGCGTCTATCCGCGTATTTGCCCCAATTTAGATACCAACCATTCTTCCCTCATTAACCTGTACCGAAAAGTTCGATCACTTTCTGGCATCAAAAAAGTATTGATTGGATCTGGGGTTCGTTACGACCTTGCAATCGAATCACCCGATTACGTCAAGGAGCTTGCCCAACATCATGTGGGCGGCTATCTCAAAATAGCTCCCGAGGCTATTGGAGAAGGCCCACTATCCAAAATGATGAAACCCGGGGTCGGGACGTATCATCGGTTCAAAGAACTTTTTGATCGGTATTCAAAGCAAGCAGGGAAAGAACAATACTTAATTCCTTATTTCATAGCCGCACATCCAGGGACAACTGACGACGACATGCTGGACCTCGCAGTCTGGCTGAAAGCAAACGGCTTCCGAGCAGACCAGGTGCAATCGTTTTTACCCTCGCCAATGGCGCTGGCAACGGCAATGTACCACTCAGAAAAAAATCCTCTTCGAAAAGTGACGAGTGACAGTGAAGATGTAATTGTTCCAAAAGGCCTAAGGAAAAGAAGACTGCATAAAGCCTTTCTGAGATACCATGATCCTGAGAACTGGCCGCTATTACGTGATGCTTTAAAAAAGATGGGAAGAGCAGATTTAATTGGGCCTGGGAAAAAACATCTCATTCCACAATATCAACCCAAGGGGACTGGATTTAATCCTGAGGGATCAAGACGACCTAAAAAGTATCAGGTGTTTCGTACAACTCATACTGGCCTACCTAGAAATCCAAAACCCAATTAATCGTTACTCACCGCGGAATTTTGGATCACGCTTCTCTTGGAAGCTGCTGACCCCCTCTTTAAAGTCCTTTGTGCTGACTAACGCTCTTTGGGCAGCGCCGAGTCCAGCGTGTGCCTGTGACTCACCATGAATCAGTCCAGATCGGGCATTCTGGATGATCGCCTTAATCGCGAGAGGTGCCCAGTCACACAAACGTTGCGCGATAGCTAGCGCGCGTAAACGTTCTTCCCCCACATTCACCACCTCTTGAACAAATCCAAGCGACTTCGCGGTATCAGCGTCGAACTCGTCTCCGGTGAGCAAATAACGCATCGCATTCCCCCAGCCTGATCTGGAAACCATACGGGTTGTTGCACCACCGGTGGGCATGATTCCTCGCCTCACCTCAACCTGTGCAAATCGAGCATTGGATGCAGCAACGACGATATCGGCCGCCAACATCAGCTCAATACCTAGCGTGAAGCAAATACCTTTAACCGCGTAAATAATCGGCTTTGTGCGATACGGCGCCCGCAAACCAAATGGATCGATTTCATCTTCTTTAGTCAGGATGTAATCATCCGACAGGTGTGAGACCATTTTTGGAAGATCAAGGCCTGCCGTAAAATGTTCTCCGTTCGCGGTCACAACCGCACATCGAGACGTAGGGTCTTGCTCATACAATTGATAAGCGTCAATCAATTCCCGAAACATTTTAGGCGTAAATCCGTTCAATTTAAGCGGACGATCAATGATCATTTCAAACACGTCACCTTCACGTCGCGTATGGATACATCCTTCCTCAGAACTCATTAAGCCTCCACGCAGTTTCCGTCATTACAACTTTTTAAATACACCCTGATATATGGATATCAATCCTTGACTAAGGTTTTCAACGACATTTTTCCGCATGATTCCAGCCTGCTTACCCAGCATAAGATGAACGCCCATAATTGGAGGTTGCACCGAATCTCCAGTCCTTGCAGCAAGGATTCGGTACTCCTCCATATATTGATTTGTCGCATTTTTCCAAATAGCCTCAACAAGTCCCATCCTCAAAATCGAATTTCTAATCGCGTCTGGAGACCACAGAAAACTCATATCTACCTTTCCTGCCCAAGGAACTGGTAGCTTTAGCGGACTATCTTGATTTCCTGCGAGCACTTCTTGGAATACATAAGTACCGCCGGGCTTTAATACACGGCACACCTCCGATAACATTTGGCGTTTATCCTCAATATTCATGCATGACTGCTGCGTCCAAACGACATCGTAGGTATTTGGATCGCGAGGTAAGCTTAAGGCATCCCCTTGAAAGAATTTTGCTTGATTTGAAAGACCTGTCATACGGGTTAGCTCATTAGCCACCACACAAAACTCATGTGTTAAATCAATCCCTTCCACCCGAACGTCGAATTGCTCAACAAGTGTGCGCGCTGGACCACCTAATCCAGAGCCGATATCGAGCACCTTGTCTCCCGCACATAATTGGGCCATCTTTGCAAGGTCAATAGTTGCCCTACGTCCGCCAATATGAAACTCTGAAACTGGAGAAAAATCATCCGAACGAGCGTCATGCAATACAATTCCGGCATCACGTGCCGCGGTAAGAATTCTATCCAAAAGACCTTTAGTGCCGTAATGCTCGTTTACCAATGCATCTAAAGTTTGAGCCGCCATCATGCCTCCTAAATATAAGAATCCTTACTATAACTTCAGTATGCCGACACCCCACCATCAACGGCATAAACCCCACCGGTACAACCACTTGACTCCTCTGATGCCAAAAACGTAATCATGTTCACGACCTCTTCGGGTGTTCCGTAACGGCCTAATGGGATCCCCTTCAAAACATCTTTCTTTGCGAGCTCCGCTGACCCAGGAGATCGATTTTCTTCAATAGAACGCATCATTCTCGTCTCAGTGGGTCCAGGCAAAACACAATTGACTCGAATATTACTCGACGCATTTTCTATAGCTGCCGTCCTCATAAGCCCTATTTCAGCGTGCTTACTGGCTACATAGGCAGAGTTTCCAAGGCCACGCGCCTTAAGACCAGCGATAGAAGAGGTGACGATGATGCTTCCTCCCTTCGAGGTCATGAGTGGAATCGTATATTTGAGTCCCAGAAAAACACCACGCACGTTTATCGCCATAACATCATCAAAAACATCAGTCGGATAATCTGGAATAAGCGCCGCGGCACCCTCGATTCCGGCATTGATCAGAGCAATATCTGGCTCACCAAATCGACGACGACACGCTTCAACCATATCTTGATTCGTCTTTTCTAACGCGACGTCACCAACCATCACATCACTTTTCTCGGGTGTTAGCTCCGTCATTAAATCCCGCAGAGCCTGTTCATTTCGCCCAATCAAAAATACTTTTGCACCCTCAGCGACAAAACGCCGAGCGGCCGCAGCTCCAATGCCATTGCTGGCACCGGTAATGATCGCAATCTTATGACTTAATCGAGACATCTATTCCCCCTCGGTATTTAACCTCAAAACAAACGTTTCATCTAAATTATTGCTAATAGTTTATATAATCCGAAAAAAAACCCCGCGATCTTGGCGGGGTTTTTTTATCAAAAACTATTTACTGCCAAACCGAGTCAAGACTTCCCATAGACTTCGGATAGGCAACAATGCCCCATGGCATAGCGAAGCCAGTTAACCTTTTCAACACAGACATATCAGATGCATCAAGCACCACGACCTCATCGGATCTTCCACATGCCACAAGAATTTTCGAATCATCAGGAGTAAACGTAAAATGCCAACATCGTTTCCCAGTTTCTCCGCGGCTTACTTCCTCCCAAGACTTGGTATCAAAAACTTGTATCGCCCGACCTTTAGCTAGAGCGACGTAAAGCTTGCTTCCATCACGACTAAACGATAAGCCATAAGGAACCTCTCCCGTTTTGATCGCTTTAATAATTTCAAAATCGCTATTCATTACGACCAAGCTATTACCGTACTCAACACTGCCGACATACATACTGCCATCAGGAGATACCTTGATACCTCTGGGTCTATGACCATAATCTCCCGTACTAATTTCTTTAATCAACTCTCCTGTTTTCAAATCATGAACCGTAATATTCTCATCCGCCTCATTCGTAATAATCAACTTGGATTGATCCGGAGACAATTCAATCCCTTCTGTCTCCATACCTCCTGTAATTTCTTTTTCAACGATACCGGAAACGATATTCACTACGGCTATTTTTGCGGGCTCCGCATCCTCTTCTTCTCGATCCGTCTCCAATTTCTGGGCTTCTTCCGATCCAGGTGTTGGCGGAGGACCTCCTAAAGAGGCGGGCTCGAACGAAATATAGGCTCGATTGCCAATGACTCGAACAAACTCAGGATTTTCTCCGATTTCAATATTTTTATTAATCTTGCCGCTTTCTCGATCAATTAAAGTTATATCACCGCCATCTACGTTAGCGACAACGATTGTTTTTCCATCTGAAGTAATACCGATCCCGCGCGGCCCTTTCCCGTCTGCGTTAATTTCAGAAACAACCTCCAAACTCACCAAATCGATAACCGTTATATTTCCTTTTTGGTTTGTTACATATGCCAATGGAGCAGTCGATCCATTTGACGACGGTTCAGAAGATTCATTGGAACATCCAACAATCAAAAAAATAAAACCCACTAATGACAACATTGAAACCTTCAAACGAATTGACACTGTAATCGCTCCTTAATTATTGGTAATGAGGGTCAATAAGAAATTTATAAATCTTTTTTTCTAGTTTTATGACCACTTGAAAGGCATTCTATTTTTAATCGCCAATACTGAACAAAGCAAGCGTCTTAAATGCTTGAGAAGCAAAAAAATACATCAGCGAAAAAACAAACATAACACTTATCATTAAAAAAAATGCATTGGGCCTGAAAAATAACATATCAATCCCGCAGACCCACCATGCTCATGTCCTTGACAGTCCTCCCCCACCAACTATGAAGTTAAGTTAAGTTAAGTTAAGTTAAGTTAAGTTTTAAAATTAGCCTGTATTGAGCACAAAATTATCCAGGTATATAAGCAGAAAACTCTCTCTCAACCGCTTTTGAATCCTGAGCGAGGCCTTGACTCACCGCCTGGGCCATCTCGCCAGGATAAACGTCTTCAAGAGCATCCTCAACCGCCTGTAATGCCGCATCCGCGACGTCTAGGGGCTTCTCCTTTGGCCCCTCGAAAGCTTTAGCCATATCTGTGTCCACAGCTCCGGGCATCACACCGATGACTGTGGTTTTTTGCGATGATAATTCCGCTCTAATACCCTGATTCATAGAATACGCTGCGGCCTTGGAGACACTATACGAGCCACTCGCTGGAAGGTTAACCAAAGACAGGATCGATAAAACATTGACAATGGTTCCACCCCCATTATTTTTTAATACAGGGGCAAATGCTCGGCACATTGACAGAGTACCGAAGTAATTCGTTTCCATTTCTCTCCTGGCATTATCCAGACCGTCAATAGCGATCAGTGCGGTATTACTGTTCGCACCTGCATTGTTGATTAAAAGCGTGACATCCTCCGCTTGTTGAGCGGCACTAGTGACTTGGTCCTGGTCCGTTATATCGAGGGTTAACGGCAGAACTACCCCAGGGTTTGCGCTTACCAAAGAACTTACTGATGAGGCATCTCGGGCAGCGACATAAATCTTCTTCGCCCCTCTAGCAATTAATCTTTCGACAAAAGCCATCCCAATACCTCGATTGGATCCTGTCACCAACGCAACAACACCGTCCAATTTCATTTTCTCGCTCCTATCACAATGGGGAAGTCAGAGACATAGTGTATTCAATTTTACGGGTTTGCGCTTCTAACCGAGCCCTGTCAAGAAGGAATGTTAGATAATCAACAATATACCCAAAAGACTATAACGCTCGAACATTCTGAGGCAAGATCAAACCACCGTTATTAGGGGTGAAACGAATATTTTTGGTATGCACAACAGCTTGAACATACTGCACTAGAGGAATCACAAGGCATTCATCAGCAATGTACTGGTCGACCTCTTTATACCCGAGGATACGCTTACGCTCATCCGATTCGTCCAATAATGGAACAATTAACCTATCAAGTTCTAAACTTTTAAACGTAGAGTCAGGAGATGTGCTCAACATAGCCATGCCCGCAGATGAAAACGGATCGCCAATTGAGTTGCTCCAATTAAAAAAAGCAGCAGGAGCTAACTTATGTTGCCCACGCAGCTTTAAATGCTCTGCCCTGTTGTAGACCTCAATATTCGCCTCAACGCCAATTTCTCGCCACATATCAACGATCATTTCGATCATTTCATAATCTTTGGGCCTATATCCACGCGTGGTTTGAATGGTCAGCTTAACGGGGTTTGTTTTGGAGAAGCCAGACTTGGACAAATAACTTCTTGCCCGATCCAGATCGAAATCAATTTCGATGGATGGATCATATGCGTCATATCCAGGAACTTGCATCGAATCAATCGGCATCCCAAAACCAAGTAAGAGTTCATCAATAAGTCTTTGCTTATCGATTGCATGATGCATAGCAAGACGAATGTTTTTATCCTTCATCGCCGCCTCTTTATTAGTGATGAAGATCATCCCAACATCAGTAATAGGGTACGCCTGCCCCTCCCATTTTGAACTGCTGCTTAGACGATTAAACGCCTCATATGGAACGTTCACAGCAAGATCGCAATCACCACTGTCTAGTTCAGCCAACCGATCCATCGCGTCGGGCAACATCTTAATCTCAACCGTTTCAAAATCAGGCTTTGGACCCCAGTACTGAGGAAATGATTTTAGACGGATGAATCTATTTTTTTCAAACTTTTCCAACATGTAGGGGCCGCTACCGATCGGATTTTTCTCCCAAGCCTCAGCCCCAAGCGCAGTGTAAGCTTTTTTTGGCATAATGTAGCTTGTGAGATATGCCATCAATTTAAATATCGCAGGCTCATAATCCTTTACATTGGCGATAACAGTGTTCCCAGAAATGCTGAAGTTGGTTATCTTGCTCCAAATAAACCGCATGGGGTTGTCACTCGTCAAGCTGCCCGCTCTTTCTAAGGACCAAACCACATCATCTGGCGTTACTGGTGTACCGTCATGCCAAAATGCATCCTCTCTTAACGATAAGTGAATCTTTGATCCGTCGTTATTCCAACCCCAATCGGTCACAATTCCAGGACTCAAACTAAGATCCGGGTATTGCGTAATCAAAGAATCGAACACCGCCTTGTAAAGCGACTGGGCTGTTGCATCCAATGATGACAATCCGGTGGTTGGATCCCAAGAAGTTAATAGCGCATCGTGAGCAATTTTTAGCGTCCCGCTTTGCAAAGAACACCCGCTAAATAAAAAAGATGTCGCTGCAGGAATTGCTACCAACGACCCAGAGGCTTGAAGAAATCGGCGCCTCGAGAAACCTTTCATGAAACATCCTCTCTGTGCGTTGTCACTACACTAGAGACAAACCACTCAACATTCTAAATATTCAATTCAATTTAGGGATCGACTGCGTATTTGTCAAGGATATGACTGCCGTAAAAAAGATAAACTATTGTTTTAATGATACCGAATCTAAAAAGTGTCGGAAGAATACGGAGGAACAAAATCATGTCGGGACAATGGATTGAGATCGAAGCAAATGACGGCGCATCATTTAGTGGGTACCTCTCCACTCCCAGAGGCGGCAAAGGACCAGGTATTGTCCTCTGCCAAGAAATTTTTGGGGTTAACCCCTACATCCAATCCGTAGCCGACTATTATGCGGAGGAAGGGTATGTGGTACTCGCGCCGGATCTTTTTTGGCGCATCACTCCAGGCATTCAGCTTGGCTATACCGAGAAAGACTTCGAAAGAGCATTCCAACTCTTCGGACAATTTGATACGGATCAAGGTATGAACGACATCAGTGCATCTGTAAAAACACTGAGATCCAGACCCGAGGTTGTCGGCAAAGTTGGAGCGCTCGGATTTTGTTTGGGCGGCAGACTTGCTTACTTGGCGGCCGCTCGCTCGGATGTTGATTGCGCAGTCGCCTACTATGGAGTGACCATTGATGAATATCTGAATGAGGCAAGCAACATCAATGTTCCTATGGCCTTACACTTTGCGGAGAATGATCAATTTGCGCCGATGGCTTCGGTGAATAACATACAGGCTGCCTTAAAGGATCATGTCGAGACCGAAATCTTTATTTATCCAGGCGTTGATCATGGGTTCTCAAGGAACGAGTCTGGGCACTTTCATAAACCGACAGCCCAGCTGGCTCATCAACGATCCATTGCCTTGTTTCGCAAAACGATGGGGCCACACTACGATTTCTCTCAATTATGGGACAAACATTGTGAATATGAATTTGCTACTAAGGACGTAGATGCCACCATGGCGACTATGGTCAGCGAACCTTACGTCAACCATATCCCTACTATGACAGGAGGCGTTGGTTATGAGCATTTAAAACGATTCTATAAGCACCACTTTATTCCCAAAACACCACAAGACACATCCCTCATACCCATATCGCGAACGATTGGTGAAGGGATACTCGTCGATGAAATGCTTTTTTGCTTCACACACGATATCGAAATTGACTGGATGCTGCCTGGAATAAAACCGACGGGGAAACGCGTTGAGATTCCGCTCGTTGCGATCGTCAAATTTCGAGGAGACAAACTCCATAATGAACATATCTACTGGGACCAAGCTTCGGTACTAGTACAGATCGGCTTACTGGACCCTACTGGACTACCAGTAGCTGGTATTGAAACCGCAAAAAAATTGCTGGACGAGCAATTACCGTCGAATCAACTGATGGCTAAATGGGATCACAGCGAAGAAAAATGACGGCTTGAGCTTGTTAACCGCAGGCTTGCCAAAGCCAATCATCTTCTCGACTACCAAAAAGTGGCTTATGGAAATCCTCTGCCCCAGGAGGGATCATAATCATTTTTAATGACTTGCCCTCGAAGTTTCTAAGATCGATGACATAAGGGGCTAACTCCTTAACGTCACATCGGGCTCGATAGGTTATTCTTCTCGAAAAAAGCGCTTGAGGCGCTACCGATTCGGTATCTACCGTCCGAATCATTACCTCAAAGTACCGCTCACCGAACTTATCCCTCACGCTCCGAGGATAAAATTTGGCAACCTCCCCTTCTCGCACCTCAGCAATTGTATCTACCGAATATTCAAGAGCATAAGGAGTTGAGCAAAGAAGCATCCCAAAGATCCAGACCAAATATCGCATCATCACACCCTTCTCTCTAATAAACATATACAACAGATATATACGACCACAATCACTGTAAAAGTTTCAATAGCGCCTTATAAATGGTTACTCACCAAACTTAGGCTCTCGATCTGTACCTTGATAAAACAACTTAAACGATTCGTCCGCAATCCGTGTGTGCGTTTCGATCTCCGATTTTCCTAAAGACACCATGGGACACGGCTCATGTTCAAAATGGTTGTATTCATCATGTCCGCGAACAAGCGTTGCATAGTCTTTAATACCGTTCACTTGAGTCAAGTCCGTCGGAATGAAACGGATGGCTAAGCCAATCCGCCGATCTGGACCAGTGTTGGGCTCAGATCCGTGAATAATGCGCACGTGATGGACCGATGCTTCCCCTGGCTCTAACTCAATCCAAGCCACATCTTCATCTGCAACCTGATGGTCAATCTTTTGTCCACGGGTCAATAAATTTCCGGCTTCAAAGGTATCGGTATGTGGCAACTGCTCCAGCTTATGACTCCCTGAAATCATTTTCATAGCACCGTTGGTGCGTCGACTCGGGCTTAAAGCAATCCAAATGGTTAGAACGTCAGGACGAGACAAGCCCCAATATGTCGAATCCTGATGCCAAGAAATAAACGTGCCGTCGTTAGGCTCTTTGATAAAAAAATTAGTACCCCATACAAGTAAATTTGGCCCAAGTACGCTCTCCACAATATCCAAAACTTTAGAGTCCCTAATGACCTCAGCTACCCAGGGAAAGATAAGATGCGGTTTATTTCGGTAAGGAGTCTTCATGACGGACCCATAGACTGATTCATATTCTTCAAGCTGTGAGCGCAATAATCCCGCTTTCTTCTCAGAAAAAACTTTCATCGGGGACAAAAGCCCGTCCTTCTGATAACGACTTAACTGCGCCTGACTCATAAAATTAGTGTCGAGATAAGTGCTCAATTTAACTGCCTCATTTAAAAAAACGATCGGCTAGAATCGTCTGGTTCTCATAGATAGACCCTTTTTTTTTCGCAGGTGGAAACGGCATACGAATAGGCACATTTTCAGATCTAGGCTCAACGGTTGGATTCCCTACGATCATTCGACTGTTAAATTCCGTCAAATCGGAAAACTTAAGATACGGCCAAGCATCTGCGGCAGCACACTCATACAACATAAGTCGACGCATATCCTGTGATCGATTCTGGGCAGACCCATGCACCAAGCGAACATGATGAAAAGAACAATCTCCAGCTTTACCCAAACAAGGAATCGCGTTTTCAAAATCAATGTCAGTATTTACACTGGGTGATATCGCCCCACAAAAGTGCCCGTCTTGATGGTGATCCCACACTTTTTCAATTCGATGACTTCCGGGAACCAAAAGCAAAGGTCCATTCTCCAGCGTCATATCGTCTAACATCAGACCCACGGCAAGCACATGATCATTGGAATGTGGGTAAAAAGCCCAATCTTGATGCCACTCAACAGCGGAACCATCGCCCGCTGATTTGAGGTTCAGCTTTGAACCATGCAATCTAACGTCGGCCCCGAGAAGACGAGTCAAACAACTAATCATGCCAGGAGATTGAATCAAATCCCAGAATATCGAATGCCACTTATGAGGCGTTTTAATCCTTCTGACATTAGGCGCATTTTCGGTATGAGAGGGCTCCAAATCAAATTTATCGTTATGGTCAACCAGCTGTTGGGCTTCGTTAAGCATCTCAGCCACAACAACACGCAGACGTTCAAGCAAGCCGTCATCGATCACCGAGCGGGCGATGACATAACCGTCTGAATGATACTGGCTGATTTGTTCGTCGCTTAACACCCAAGCTCCATAGTTAAAGTAATGCCTTATTCTCGAACACTAAGTTAAAGACTCAAAACACACGATAATAACGATCCAACCTAAAAGTCAAGAATATACTAGGGCGGGTTTGATGGGAGCAGCTATTCAACCGCTAGACTCACCGAACCCAGCGCGTCAATCTCGACCTCAGCAAAATCTCCCGCCTCTAGCCATTTGGTCTCAACGACGCTACCAAGCATGACAAATTGCCCTTCCTGGACGGTCAAACCACGACTCATCATGGATTTAACAAACCAACGAAGCGCATTTAATGGGGACCCCATAATCAGAGCGCCGCGTCCTTCTCCCAAAGCAACCCCGTTCACTCGGGTGACACCTGATAAATCATTGAAATTTAATGTATCCCAACACGTAAATGCATTACCAAGTACGCAACCACTGTTAAAAAAATTATCAGCGATCAACGTTGGCACCCCTAAAGACCCGTAATGTTCGTAACGGTCATCAACAATTTCCATCCCTACCATCATGGATCCGATGACATCCATTGGGGAAAAATTTTCCTCAGAATAATCATCAGGAGAAAGGGTTTCTGAAATAGAGACCACAATTTCACACTCCACCCCAATGCATCTAAAGGCATTTCTGGGCACTGTTCCGTGACCGGCCAGCACCGCCCGGGAAAAAACCTCTCCAGCGCAGGGAGTCGGAATGCCGAGGAATTTTTGCATCACAGGCGTCGTACACCCAATCTTGTACCCAACGATCGGCCCCAAATCCCGCTGAAGCAGCTGATTCACGCATCCCTGCAACACGTAGCCCTCCGCCTCATTGGCTGGCTGCAACTTCTGCGGAAGTGGCTTTATCGGCATCAAGCCTTTACGTTGCGACGCCAAAATAAGAGCCGCCTGAGATAATCTTTCAAAATCTTTCAAGGCGTCCTACCTCCCTCTTTAAGCTAAAACCTCATCAATTGACTCGAGAGTACCTCAAATCATGAAGACCGAACCCCAATCCTATCGGACGCAATCAATGGGGTAGCTTGACGTATCACTCAAATACGGTAAAGATAATTCCCAAGACAACACTAAGTTTTTTTGTCTTTTAGCCTCAATTATAAAAATAATTAAATTAAACAAAGTTGAGTTCAAACGTTTGTCGCATTTCACAAGCATGAAACATCAACTTCAAATTACTAATACAAGGGGGAATGTATGAGCACCACCGGATTAGAAATTTTCAAAACCCGTCACCTACTGAAACCGCTCGCATGGTCAACAGTTGCCGTGTTGACCCTATCGATGTTTGGCTGCGGGAACGATACGGAGCAAAGTACGTCTGGCCCCATTTCAACCGAAGGAAAGAATGCTGCACAAATTGCAGTTGAAGCTGCAAAACCGCTCTGCCAGGATGGCAAGACAATTACGATCGTCTGGGAAGCCGGACTTCAGTCTCTCGATCCTAAAAACTTCTCTGGCCCAAAGTGGGAGGAAGAAACAGGCTGCAAAATCGAAGTGGTTGAAGTGCCCACTTCAGAAATGTTCACCAAAATCATGCAAGAGCATCGTGCCAACACGGGCGCTTACGATGCACTAAACGTCATTCCAGCATGGATGCCTGACTTGGCACAAGCGGGCGCATTGGAGCAATTAGACTCCTATGTGGACAAATTTGGATATCGAGGGGAATTGCAAACTATCGCATCGACCTATCGAGATAATCAGATGACCGTTGATGGGAAGATTTTCGGGTTCCCTGACGATGGCGATGTATTCCTCATGTACTACCGTAAAGATATTTTTGCTCGTGATGACTTAAAGTCAGCCTACAAAAATAAATTTGGAGAAGACTTGGTTGTTCCAACCACATGGGGGCAATTCATCCAAACAGGTCAATTTCTAACCGATGCACTTAAGAGTGAAGGCATTTATGGCGCATCGATGTTTAGAGAGCCTGGATACGGAAATTTCATGTTCCAAGAACGATTCCGAAACGAAGGTGGTACATTCTTTGACTCAAATATGAAAGCAACAGTCAACTCCGCGTCTGGAGTTAAAGTCTTCAAAGATTGGGTTACAGAAAACAAATTCATGCCTAAGGGTGTAGAGAAATTCGGCTTCGTCGAAAACTTAGCAGTTTTCGTTAAAGGCGAATCAGCCATGACTATTTCTTGGCCACCTTATGGACGGTTTGCAGCCGGTTATCTAGAAAATGAAGAGGCTCTGAGCTGGGTTCCAAAAACCACAATCGCTGACAAAGTTGGCTATGCACTGCCACCAGGAGGACATCCACAGCTAGCAGCTGGGTTTGCGTTATCAGTCGCTTCAACATCTAAAAATAAGGAATTAGCCTACCTATTTATTCAGTGGCTAAATAGCGAAGAAATCAGTAACGAACGCGTGCAACTCCCTTACGCATTAAGGGACCCCTTCAGAGACTCTCACTTCACAAATGAGGGTTATCAAGCGCTATGGCCTGATGCAAAAGAGTACCTTGCCGCACTCAGCGCCGCTGCCGAATCTGGTCTGTTGGACTTATCTTTGATACAAACAGATAAATATGAAGAAGCACTTAGACAGGGTATCAGTCGCCTATGGGCTGGTGAAAATCCTCAAACCATTCTCGATGACGTAGCCGTAGAATGGGATAAGATAACCGCCCAGGTCGGCGTGGAGAAACAAAAAACTGTTTACGAAAGTTGGGCTGCCAAATCAGGCGCTTATCCTAACTAAGACGGTGATCTAATATGGTTCACATTAGGGGGCTCACACTTAGTGAGCCCCCTAATTTCCTTTGAACCAGAAAAAATTTTGATTAGCTTTTCTTAACTCGGCGTAATGCCAGCAGATGACGTGACTATGTTAAAAAAATTGTCATTGCCTAAAATTAGAAAACTCGGCTTTAAATATCAACTGATTGCCCCATCGATCATCATCCTGCTGATCATTGGCCTCTTTCCCCTTGTTTATACCCTTGTTGTTAGCTTCCAAGGGATAACCATGATGGATAATGACACGAGCTTCCATGGCATTAAAAACTACGTCGCGATTGCCGACGACACAAGATTTTGGGGTGCCTTATTCCATACCGTGATGTTTACCGTCATCGCACTCCCTATTGAACTTTTCCTCGGCCTCTTTATGGCGCAGTTATTCATCGAAAAATTGCCGGGTCGACAAATATTCATAGCCTTATTAGTACTCCCGGTTGTAGTCGCACCAATCGTCTCTGGCGCCACTTGGTCGTTGCTCCTCGACAATCGATTCGGACCCATCAATCAAATTATCAACTGGTTCATGGGAGAAGAACTGACACTGTTATGGACTATCAATCCGACATTAGTGTATCCCGCAATTTTCTTAGCGGAGGTATGGCAATGGACACCCTTTATGTTCTTACTACTGCTCGCAGCACTCTCGGCGGTAGACAAGGCCCAACTTGAAGCTGCTGCGATTGACGGAGCAAGTTACTGGATGATATTCACTAAAATCACACTACCCAGTATTTGGCCTGTAATGGCGGTGGCAATTCTAATTAGAGGATTGGACCTTTTCCGACTCTTTGACATCGTCTGGGCTCTAACCAAGGGAGGGCCAGGCACCATGACTGAAACCATATCCACCTTCACTTACGTAAAAGGCTTCCAACAATTTGAGACGAGCTATACCGGAGCAGTAGCCTTACTCATCATTATCATCCTCTCTTTCGTAGTCATAGGTGCTTTGAGAAAGGTTGAATTATCCAGATGAATGCAAAATTTAAAAAAAACTTTAAAACCGGATTAAGACTGGCTGGAGCGGTTGCATTAACGATCTTATTCTTATTCCCAATTTACTGGTTGTTCATGATTTCTTTTAAGACTGCTGACGAAATTTACGCTTATCCTCCAGTGTGGTGGCCAGAGAGCTTACAGTTCAGCAATTATGCCGTTTTATTTAAAGATGGCGATGCGGCCACCGTTGGAAATAGCTTGATTGTTGCCGGCACGAGCACCGTCTTCGCTATGCTTCTAGGAACAACTTGTGCTTACAGCATCGTCCGCTTCAAAACAGGTGGCAATCACCTTGCAAACTGGATCATCTCACAACGCATGATCCCTCCCATCGCAATCGTGTTCCCTGTTTTTATTCTCTATGTTTGGTTTGGTTTGGTCGACACTTATTTTGGATTAATACTGCTCTATACAGCGTTCAACCTGCCCTATGTCATTTGGATGATGCGCGGTTACATACTCGACATCCCCATATCACTAGAACACGCCGCCCTTGTCGACGGATACACAAGATGGCAAGTACTTTGGAAAGTTATTTTTCCGATGTGTCGTGCAGGGTTGTTTGCGACAGCTATCTTTACGTTTGTCTTTGCGTGGAACGATTTTATTTTCGCCCTTGTACTCACCAGAACTGAAGTAGCCACGTATACCGTGCAAGTAACACATTATTTTGGTGGCCAATCCAATTTTTGGGGGAAGATCTCAGCAATGTCAGTACTTGGCACTCTTCCCATTTTCTTTATCGTGGCGTTCATGCAGAAGTATCTCGTCAGAGGCATTTCGCTTGGCGCAGTCAAAGGATGAAGTAACTTTTCAACCGATTCAAAAAGAAAGAAGTTAGATGGCTGACTTACGGATAAGTGGTTTACATAAATATTACGGATCAATGCATGCCGTAAAAGGTATTGATCTTGAAATTCCAAGCGGGGAATTTACCGTATTGGTTGGGCAATCTGGTTGTGGCAAAAGTACATTACTGAGAACCATTGCCGGACTTGAGGAAATTGACCAAGGGACGGTTCAGATTAGCGGTCAGACAGTTAATGACTTGGCACCCAAAGATAGAGATATCGCGATGGTTTTCCAAAACTATGCGCTCTACCCTTATATGAAGATTTTCGACAATATTGCCTTTGGTTTACGGGCAAGAAAAGTAGAGAAAACAGAGATTTCTAAAAAGGTCGATCATGTTTCAAAAATGCTATCGATCGATCATTTGCTAGACAGGTACCCTCGACAGCTCTCGGGAGGGCAGCTTCAACGTGTGGCGATTGGTCGAGCCATCGTTAGGGAGGCTCGCATCTATCTCTTCGATGAGCCATTATCAAACCTTGATGCTCAACTTCGCGATGAAATGCGTGGGGAAATAAAGCGGCTTCACAAAGAGCTTGGGAAAACTATGATTTACGTCACCCATGACCAAATTGAAGCCATGACGATGGCGGATAGAATCGTATTGATACGCGATGGAAAAATTGAACAACAAGGATCACCTTCAGATTTATATGATCGGCCCAAAACAAAATATGTTGCGGGATTTCTAGGCTCACCATCAATGAACTTCATCACAGCACGCATCGTTACCCAAGGGTCAGGGTATGCCCTCATATTAGAGAACACTGCTACACAACTAAAAATACCTGAGAATGTTTCACAAAGAATCGGGAAATACGTTGGCAGCAATATATTAATTGGCATTCGCCCAGAGCACTTTAGCCTCAATAACGAACGAAAACCTGAAGGTTCGGGGACAACGATCGAAGTAAACATTGATCTTGTCCAACCAACCGGGGCCCGCACTTATGTTTCATTTAAGATTGGTCAGGTTACAGCCGTGGCCGAGCTTAGCCCTCGAGACATACGACAAAATGAATCCAATCTCACACTCAATGTAGATGTCAATCGTTGCGTACTGATTGACAAGGACACCGAGTTTTCGATTTAGAAGAGTTACGCCCACAAAGTTCTTTCAATTTATTCGAATAAAAAAAAGGAACAATCTTCATGCAAAAATCAATAGCAGCCAAAAATGTCATTTTGTGTGGTACTGAGCAGCCCGATCTCTTAGGTCGTATCCTTAAAACAGGGCCGCTTGAAGTAGAGTTTGACAATGGGCAATTGCGATACATCAAAATTCACGGCATTGAGGTCTTACGAGCAATTGGGTTTCTGGTTCGAGATGAAAACTGGGGAACCTACATCCCAAAAATTAAAAATTTAAACTTCATTGAAAATTCTTTGGGTTTTTCAATTTCGTTCACAGCTACCTGCACACGTCCAGGCCAAGAAATATCCTATGAAGCGGTTATTAAAGGATCCAAATCGGGCAATCTCAGCTTCTCTGGGATTGCAACTCCGAAAAATGATTTTCTGACAGCCAGGACTGGATTTGTTGTGCTTCATCCATTAAAAGGCGTTGCCAACAAACCAGTGGACGTTAAGCACGTAAATGGGGTGATGGAACACGCCAAGTTCCCCAATGAAGTCAATCCTATCCAACCCTTCTTGCGGGTTCGAACACTCACTCACGAAGTGCTCCCTGGTTTAAAGGCGCGCGTGAATTTTGACGGCGACACATTCGAGATGGAGGATCATCGAAACTGGACTGATGCCTCGTTTAAAACCTATGTTCGACCATTAGCGCTGGCGTGGCCCTATACTCTCAAAGCGGGCGAGCGCATCGAACAATCTATTAGTGTCACACTCGAAGGACGCGCCAAAGCAAAGCCTAAATCAAAATCGAACAATGCCATTAAAATAAAGTTCGGGAAAGCAACACCCAGGAAATTAATGCCCATCGGATTCGGCATTCCTGCTGAGGAGATCGAACATGCTTTAAAAAATATTGACCTGATCAAAAATGCATCTCCCAAACGACTTCAATGCCATTTTGACCCTAGAGAAAACCATGGGATTAAGGAATTAATCGGGTACAGAAAATTAGCCGAAGCAACAGGTGCAAAAATCACACTTGAAATTGTCGTTAAAAGCCTCACTGGTTACGCAAAAGAATTGCGACAAACAGCTAAGCTAGTCGATAAAAGCGGTTTAAAACTTGACGATGTAGCGGTTTGTCCTGTTGGAGACCTGAAATCAGTACTACCCGGGGGCAAACGCCCTCCAGCACCACCGCTCGCAAATTTATATCAGGCTGCTCGATTGGCCTTCCCTGGTGCGAAAGTTGGTGGCGGCATGTTTTCTTTTTTCACTGAACTTAACCGTAAACGCCCACCCGCCAAACAAATGGACTTCGCCATGAACGCAACATGTCCGATTGTTCACGCAGCGGATGACCGATCGGTAATGGAAACCTTAGAAGCCCTCCCCTACCAAATATCCACCGCAAAAAAATTCCTTGGGAAAACAGCTCATACAATTGGCCCAACAGCGATTGGCTGCAGAGACAACCCTCACGGAGCAAGCTTCACACCAAATCCGAAGAATGAACGACTTTGTCTTGTTAAGGCAGACCCCAGGACAAGGGGTTTATTCGGCGCAGCGTGGTTGGTCGGTTATATTGGGACGCTTGCGCATACGAACGCACAGTCACTCACGATTGGTTCGGCAACCGGGCCACTTGGTGTAATTCATCGAAGATATGGTGGCATTCAGCCTTATTTCAACAAATTAAATACACAAGCCGTCTATCCAGCGTATCACGTTGCGACGAGTTTTATGAACAGCGTTGGCAGGTCTATTATTGCAATTGAAAATGCTCACTCACAGAGAGTCTACGCCTTTGGCGTCAGTGACAAGGCTGGGAAATGTACGATTTGGCTCGCCAACCTAACACGCGAACAACAAACCGTATCTTTAATGGGCGTTCCAGGAATGCTAGTTGGCATGTCTATTAGTGAAACTAATTTCAAACTAGCTACGCAACATCCCTATCGATTACAAAGTGCATGGAAGTCTATGGAGAAAACAGTAACACTTAAGCCATATGCCGTTTCCATATTAAGCAACACGTAAGATTAAGGGAAATGTATACATCCTGTGTTTCAGAACAAGCGGCGCCAAATAGGCGCCGCTTGAGTTTTCGAAGCTATATCAATAGCTCCGAAAGGAGGACCGAAAACTATATTTAGTACATCCAACCAATACCAATGTTTGTGGAATCGTTTTCGCCATTCCTATCAAAATCCTGAACATCTAACTTTAATACAACGTCCGGGTCCAAGAAGAAGCTCACACCGTAGGTCATTACAGTATCCGCGTTATTAGGGTCAGTAGTAAACCCGGTAGCCACTTTCTCTTGAGTGTTGAAGTCTGCATACCTAGCAAACGGCTGTATATTGTAGTCACCCCACATAAACGCTTTATAACCCGCCTCAACGTACCAACCCGAAAACTCTTCTGGTGCGGCGTCATCGGAGCCCGCTGTTATTCCTGCTGATGCATTAATCGCTTCCGTATCACCCAGCGTTCCCGCTGCGTAGAGTGCACTCAATTTCCAATCATTTGCATCGTACTGCGCATGCAAATCCCAAATAGTTAAGGGGGCATCTACGTTTGCTAGCAGCTCAGGATTGGCCCCTTTTCCTTGACCGTTTTGAGCGGTGTTTCCCGTCCAAACCGATCCACCCCACTTCATACCGGGGACTCCTGTGTAGTTGAATCCAGCGAAATAACCCATATCATTTGCAGTGACTTGCTTACCACTTACACGCATTTTCTTAAAACCCGTAGAAGCCGAACTATTCGTAAATTTACTCGCATCTGGCGTCGTTGTAGTCCCCACAAAATAATTAAAACCATTCATTGTTTTGCCATCCAGCTGGAAACCAATCTCCCTCCAGGTCGATGGAATAATTTTAGTCTCGATATTGTTTCTCTCCATACCATAGAATACCGGCGGCTCATGGTACTCATTAATAAGGCCCAACGGAACAATTTGTAGCCCCGCTTTTAAGTTAAGACCGGGTTTAATAGTATGCTCAATATAAGCCTGCTCCATAGCGACTTCACCGCCGTCTTCTCCCCCTTTAACTTGTGCGTGCTCAAATTCGATCTCTGAGAACATCCGCGTCTTATCACTGAAGGAGTGACCCAAAAACACAATGAAGCGCTGCACATCAAACTCATCTTTTTTATCGCCGTCGAAGTTAGCCCAGTTAAGCTCTCCGTAACCACCTATGTAGGTATCTTTAGTGCCGGAAGTTTTTTGCTCAATAGACTTCACTAGTTGAGCTTGAGAGTCGATGGCTTCTAAGGTCTCCACTTGAGCCGCAGCCTGGTCCTTAAGTAATGCTTTGAGCTCAAGAAGCTCTTTTTCTAACGTGTCAATACGTTGGTTAACATCGTCGTCTGCCCAACTTGGCTGGGCGGTAACCAGGACCACTGCCGCCGCGACGCATAGGTTGGCGACCTTTGGTACTCGAAATATGGTGAACATTTAATAAACTCCTCAATAATGTGCAGTGTTTTATCGTCTTGCTGGAGTTATTATAAACGCAAATGAGAATGATTCGCAATACTAAATGAGAATTATTCTCAATTAGAATTTCGAATGGCCGGGGAGAGGCTTAAGTATCTAATTAATTGATATAAATTTTATATAAATACTGCGGGACATTTTAAAAATGGCCTTAAATGATCCTGAAGAATAACTTAATCGGTCAAGCTCAAGTCATAGAAGACAGTCATACCTTCTCGGCTACCAAAGGTTCTCGAGTGCAAGATGCCCCGGTTTTGATCGACGACTGACGGTATAACCGCTATCGGTAAACCATCCTCGGGTGTCGTCCACCATTTCTGGATTTCCACAGATCATGATTCGACTTCGCTCCGGATCGAGCGGTAAACCTATTTTTTTTTCAAGCTCACCACTTTCCAAAAGAACAGGAATACGCTTATCTAACGCACCCTCGAATTTCTCTCGAGTCACAACGGGTAAAAATTTAAATTTATGAGAAAACTCCCCAAAATACTCATGATCTTTGAGACCTTCGATAAGCTCCATGTAGGCCAACTCTCTAGTTTCTCGAACGCTATACACCAGAATAATATTCTCATAGTTATCCCATGTTTCGAGCTCGTACAAAATGCTGATAAAAGGAGCTAATCCCGTACCTGTTGCAAGCATCCACAGGTCTTTACCTTGCTCGAAACGAGCAGTCGTCAAGAGGCCATAATTCATTTTCTCAACAAGCACCTCATCGCCAACTTTCAATTGTGACAAGCGACTGGTAAATTCGCCATCAGCTACCACAATTGAAAAATACTCTAGATATTCGTCATAGCTTGCAGACACGATTGAATAAGCTCGCCAAACGATAGACCCGTCCTCTTTTTTAATACCAAGCCGTGAGAATTGTCCGGGAATGAATCGATACCCAGTATATCGAGTCAACTTAAAACTGAACAAATTCGGCGCCCAAGTTGTAATTTCGATAATCTTTTCTACAGTATATTTATCTTCTTTTGGCATTAAATGTGTATGGTTATCGTGATCCGCTTAAATGCGGCATCCGTATTCTCTTACCCGAAGTCTAACTCATTCGATCAATTCCAGTAGCAGAACTAACAAACCTAATCAATTTGAGAGCTTGGGCGAAACCTGATCAAATCTACTTCATATCACTCATCAGACAAGTCTTTCAAAACATCGATTCCCGCCTTGAGCGCCGACTGCAGCAGCATGGAGTCAACACCAACAGCAAACAATCGAAAATCTTTTAACCAATATTCCCGACTCCACTCGTCATTTGCTGACATACATGCGAGCACCTTACCATGTCTCCTCGCAGCATCACGGATACGCTCAATTGCATCCAAATACTTTGGATGAGTAAACTCTCCCGGGATACCCAAAAAGTTCGTCAAGTCGAAGTGACCCAACCATAGAACATCAACGCCAGGCACCGCCGCTATCTCATTGATATTTTTAATACCATTCTCTGTTTCGATTAACGCCATGACCAAAGTTCGCTCATTAGCTATTTCAATTTTTTCACTGACATTTCCACCTAAATAATCATCAGATGCAAATCCAAATGCAGCACCTCTCCTACCCTTTGGCGGGTACCGAGTACACGATACAATAAACTCCGCTTCTTCTGCACTACCTACCATGGGTGCCATAATGCCCAGCGCACCCAAATCTAGAGCGCGAGAAATATAGTGATATTGATTGGCAGCAATACGGCACATAGGAACCAAATCAAGCCCTCGACACAATGCAATCTGTGTTTTCAAAGTTTCGTAACTGACGCCCGAATGCTCCATATCAATCAGCAAAAAATCAGCACCTGACGACTTAACGATTTGAGGTAATCCAGGAACTAAAAACTCCCATCCGAAAGTTCCGAATACAGGCTCTCCGGCAAGAGCTTTTTTCTTTATAACGTTATCTCGCATATTTTTATATCACTGGAAAATTATGTCTTCAAAAATTAAAGGTTAACCATTTAGGACCATTGATCAACCCACGATGGATGCGCTAAAACCTCAGGGTTAACCAACTCGCCTGGCTTGCGGCCATAAGAAAGATCAACAGCGGATTGAAACGATCGTTCACCTAAGATACGCATACATTCATCAGTGTGACAAATAGCATGAGGCGCAACAATCACATTATCTAACTGAAGTAGCGGATTATTCAGATCGACAGGCTCGTGCTTAAACACATCAATTGCCGCACCCAATATCAAATCATTCTGAAGCGCAACGATGAGTGCATGCTCGTCAACTACTGGGCCGCGAGAGGTATTGATAAAATAAGCCGAAGGCTTCATTAGCTTAAATTGTTCGTGACTGATCAAACTCTCTGTCTGCTCGTTTAACAAACAATTGACTGAAATAAAATCTGATTCTTTAAGTAAGGTTCTCAAATCAACCTTGGTAGCACCCAATGCCTCAATTTCTGATTGAGATACATTTGGATCGCACCCAAGCAAATTTAAATTAAAAGGCTTTGCCAAACGCAGAACTTCCGCACCAATATTACCGACACCAATCACGCCCAAAGTTCGGCCCATCAAACCCATTCCAAGAAAATTTCCTTTATCCAGCCATCGCCCTGCTCTAACCAGTCGGTCTTTAAGAAACATACGGTGCGCCAAAGCAAGCACATACGCCATCACCGATGCAGCTACAGGCCTCCTAACCCCATCGGGGGTAATCGTAAGTAACACGCCGAAGGTATTACAAGCTGACACATCAACCGAGTCATAGCCCACACCAAATCTAGCGATGAGCTTCAATTTTCGGTCTTCCCGGCTGAGCGTTTGACTTGTCACCGACGCAGTCATCAAACAAATAGCATCAAACTCCGCCGCATGGTCTGGCGTGACCCCCGCGGAGTGATCATCAAGAATAGTCCATTCCACATTAGCATCCTCAAGAATCCGAGTTGCTTCTTCCCCAAAAATCGTTCCACCATCTTTCGTAATAACTTCTCTGCTGACACCAATTCGAAATTTATTTGCCATAAAAAACTCCCTCACACACCAACAGCCTCGAACATAAAACGGCTCCATCTCTCATATCTAATGAGTAGACCAGCCAGAACTCACATAGAAATACTGAATCCGCCATCCACTGTCAACACGTGACCATTCACATAGGCCGACTCATCAGAAGCTAAAAATACAGCAGCAGCCCCTATTTCATGGGCCTCACCCCAACGTTTTACCGGCACACGAGAGCATACCCACTGATTAAAGTCTTTATCCTCTATAAGGGCCTCATTCATTTCTGTAGCAAAATACCCAGGGGCTATCACATTCGCAGTAACGCCTTTATCGCCCAACTCAACTGCCAGCTGCCTCGCCAGCGCATGCACACCACCTTTTGAAGCAATATATGCGGATATGGTTGGTCGCCCAAGTTGCGCCGTAATAGAACCAGTAAAAATAATTCGCCCTGAGTGAGCCTTAATCATAGGCTTAGACACTTCTTTGGCTAATGCCCATACGCCGATCAAATTAGTGTCCATAACACGTCGAAAATCGTCTTCATCAAACTCGCTTATCGGCGAACGATGTTGTATGCCTGCATTCGCAACAAGAATGTCGATACGACCATGCTCGTCAACGATTTGAGCAACGGCTCGCTGTATTTCAGCAGATTTGGTAACATCAAAAGCCATCACCGTCGCCAATAACTCGTCATCAATTAACTCCAAAACACGTTGACCCAAACTAACGGGATCTCGACCATTCAAAAATACGTGAGCCCCCTGTTTTGCTAACGCCTTTGCCATCCCCCAACCAAGTCCGCGCGAAGCTCCAGAAACCAGCGCGATTTTTCCGTCCAAACGAAACATATGCACTCCTTAGATGAAACAATCGAACTTCAATATTACCTGCACACGCATCTCTGAGTTAGCACGTACTCGAAAAAGGATAGAGCGGACAAAAAAAACGCCGCTAAAAGCGGCGTTTTCTCAACATGAACGATCAGGGCATCAAAATCGTTGAACCCGTAGTTTTTCGAGCCTCAAGATCTCTATGCGCTTTAGCGGCATCGGCTAATGCATATCGCTGATTAATGTCTATTTTTACTTTGCCAGACTTAACCATACTGAAAAGCTCTTTCGCCCCAGCTTCCAGATCTGAACGCATCGCTGTATAAATCATGATGGAGGGTCGAGTAAGATAAAAAGAACCTTTCGCGAGTATATTAACGTCAACATCCTTCACAGGACCAGAGCCATTACCAAATACCGTTAACAATCCTCTCGGCTGGAGACAATCCAACGAGCCGTGAAATGTATCCTTGCCTACCGAATCGAATACCACAGGCACGCCTCGACCTTTTGTAATCTCACGAACACGCTCAGCAAAATTTTCTTTAGCGTAGTTGATCGTGTAATGACATCCATGAGCCTTAGCTATTTTTGCTTTTGCATCAGAACCAACCGTGCCGATCACTTTGACGCCTAGGGCATTAAGCCATTGACACGCTATCAAACCAACACCACCGGCCGCCGCATGAAACAAGACCGTCTCACCTTTCTGCACGCGATAGACGCGACGTATGAGCATTTGTACCGTTAGACCCTTGAGCATCATGGCTGCCGCATCCTCATCAGAGACTCCAGCAGGCACTTTAACCAGCTTGGCAGCTGGCATTACTCTTTCCTGAGCATACGCTCCAGGAGGGCCTCCAGCATAAGCCACGCGATCACCAGGCTTGACGTGCGTCACCCCGACGCCAATCGCCTCAACCACGCCAGCCCCCTCTAGGCCAACACCGCTAGGCAATGGAAGTGGGTAGAGACCAGACCGATGATACGTATCGATAAAGTTTAAGCCGATCGCCGTATGTCGAACTCGAGCCTCTCCTCGCCTAGGCTTACCAACAATCATATCCTCAACGGACAGAACCTGAGGACCACCCGTTTTATGGAACTTAACTACTTTTGTCATAAATACCTCCAAGGTAATAATCAACGCATAAAAATCATAATATCTTTTTTTTATTTCTAGCGTGCTCTTTAATAAAATTTAAAATTTGTGGATAAATTATCGACCTAAATTTACTACCACTAAATATACCGTAATGTCCTACACCTTTTGCAACCAGATGTTTTGTATTAATTTACAAAAAGGCTTATCGAGCACAACTTCTGCATCGATCACCACTTTTTTACAGCATACCAAAATCGTAT